>JAAUYA010068088.1_pt1 | contig 10365 bp, 4 predicted proteins | sample 7278161 | NCBI WGS metagenome assembly JAAUYA01 (sample SAMN14350120, study PRJNA611818) | marine sediment metagenome | isolation source: surface marine sediment (3m) | place: French Polynesia: Moorea | collected 2018-08
AAGCTGTGCAAACTAGTGGTTAATTGATTAACTATTGTTTCCATCGCAACCAACACAGAATCACCAAGTCGAGGCCAAAAATGACATGTTATGTGGCAAAGTCATTCGACGTTTCGGATTGGTTAGCCTGTGGCAATATTGCCCAATCGATACAAAAAAGAAAGAAAGAAAAGAAATTAAAGACCTTGAACTCATCACCCAGGAATTCCCATTTTTAGACTGCTTAGATTGGACAATAATGCAACAAAGTTGCCAAACTTTTCTTGCACTGTTTGCTATGAGAATGAATTCCATCCATTTGGATCTGGGGGTAGGAAAGGCTTATTTACCATTTTGGTTAAAAGTGGAAATATTTTTTATCATCATTTGGGCAACAACATACACAATTTATATAGCAACAGTATAAGAAAGTTGTATTTGACACCTGCTTAATTTGCTGAATGGTGTATATGTTAAGTGTTGGGCAAGGTTGCGACAGGCTGCATACCCCATGTAATGGTGTTGGCTCGCGGCTGACTGACTGTTTTGACGTTGATGTGTTATTTGCACTGTAACTTTACGTAGGTCCCCTCTCCCCCTCTGCAGGGCACACTGATACCAACGGCTTTCCAAAATGGCTTCCACTGAGCGCTCCATCTGTCGGGCCCGAGTCCATCTCCAGGCCTCAAGGTACAGACTACATCACTTATTCCGTATCTTCTCTCTTGTCTCTATCTCTTTCTACCCCTGCTGCTTCTATGCAAACATGTTTAGTGACCCCTTCCCATTGGAAATTATTGGTAGTTATGACGTCATAGTAACCATGATGTCAGCAATGTTATGTTGATTACTATGGTGGCATCAGTACTGGCAGCTGTGACATCATAATTTCCTATTGTTACTGTCAGAAGAATGACATAATAATTATGTCATCAGAGGGACTCACTAAACATGGCAGTCTAGACTAGCTCATGCTTCTTTTCTTATCTTCAGTGCAGGCTGAAAGTGGTACTCAGAAAGATAAAAGACCAACAATATATAAACCAATCATAACCTCCCAAGAGTACCACTTTTATCCTGCGCTTACCCTTACAAAACTGTGTAATTTGTCAAGGTCTCCACACATTGGCATACATCAAATGTTCAAAATGGATTCTATGAAATATACGAAATTTTTTTGGTTGTTTACGGGCAAAATTTCGGAGCCTCCTTGATAAATAATATATAAGTACTTCTCTTTCTATCTCTCTATCTCTCTTGTTCTTTGAGAACATCCTAGAAAATTAGAGAATTATTAGAGAGTGTTTGTAGATGAAAGTAGATGGTTAATGATTTTTTATTTAGATGTTTTTATTTCCCTGAAATTTATAAGAAAGTGTGGTCAGCTTTGTAGTTTTAGACCACTCATAGAACATTGCATTGTTTGGGATCCATTTTCCTAGCTGCCAAGTTTGATTTTTTTTTACAAACTTTTCATTTGAAATGTTTAGTCAAATTAGATGCAACCCAAGCACATGCAGCTTACTATTAACATTTTGTAATTCAAGGGGGGGTTGTTTTGTATTTGGGATATCTGGTAATGAAATTATCATCACAACATTTTATGTGATACATTATATATATGCATTATATATATATATAAGATATGCCTTTCCAGACACTGTTTTTTTATATTGTGAAAATTTACTCAATATTATATTGGATATATGTTGCGTCTAGATTTACTTTATTTTTATTAACAGAATTTGCTTGGTATTAATTTTTCCAGGGCTTTATGAGCAGATAGAAGAAATTCAACAAAAGCGGTCGAATGGCGTAAAACAACTTTAAAACGGAAACAAATTAGTGTGCCGAGGATATTGGAAACTTAATGAAGCACTACTAACTACCCACAATTAATTCTCATCAAACGGGGGCCAACAACAACTTGTATGCGAAACCAAGGATGCGCTGGCTCGCTCTCATTTACCCAAACCCTTCTTATAACAACTTATATGATTGGCTGGAATCTCAGCATCGCCTCGACGATATCGAAAACAGAGAGACGATGCTGACTGGCGGCCATCTTGCTTTTTTTGGACGTCACCACCAGGTCGCGTCACTGCTTGCTGTTTTCCATTGTGAGAAGAAATCTCGATTTCAACGAATGAACTGCCTCAATTTTATTCAAATGGACAAACCCCATTATTGTATTCATATAAGCGCAGGATGTATGTACACTTGCACTTTTAATGATAGGTGTTTTTAAATTATACAATAAAGGGTTGTGTTTATTGTGCATGTTTCATCATTTGTGAATGTTTAAAGCTAATAATATAAAGAAAGAATGCTTGCGAAAAAAAATTATTATTATATCTTAAATCTATCTATTCTATTGTAATGAAATTATTGAAATGAACAGTGTACATTATTATTGTAAATGTCCCATTTTATTCGCTAAATGCATGTGTACAAAGTTGCAGTCCTTCATTTGTATTAATTCTTATGGAGGGCAATGTTTTAAGAAATTTTAAGTTTTGAGTTTGATTTTAAATGAAGTTGAAAGCATGAATTGAGCTAAGAAATTTAATGCAGTAATTCACCCATTATTGTGTATACAAATACAGAAAAAAAATTGTCATCATGATGTCCCCGATTGATATTGTAAATTATAGTAGATCTTAGTTGTATATTTAACATTGTAAATTACTAGTGCATAGATGTAGTATTGTAACAAAATAAAAGAAACGTTCTCGATGTCTCATAATTAAACGAATCGTGATCATTTATCCATAACCTGTAAAATACCCAAATTACAATGGGCTCAATCTTGTGAATGTACATTGCATTATATTCTACGCTATGATGTATGGTTATTCTATGACGATATTGATTGATTTATTATCATGTATTATAACATATAAGTATCCAAGAAGTAGTTCTTCTAATTGATTAACAAAAAATAGCATTTAACTCTATATCCGTTTTAGTTCATTTTTCTGCGGTCTTGTTATAGTTTTTTTTAGATGAACCATGGCTTTGTTTTATTACACATTACAATACGAATAGTCTCATTTGCGGGTTTATTATTCTTTTTCGCTCTATTTTTGATATCAGCAGTCCGTGATTGTTTTGAAGTGATGGGATTAGCAGATTAGCTACTTAGTTCAAAGCATAAAAAGCACTAATCTTCTTCCTGAGTGGATTTTGATGATGTCACAAAGGCCAGTATTGGCCGATTATAAGAAAGGCCAGGATTGGCTGATATAATAAGGCCAGGATTGGCTAGTGTAACATAGGCCGGGTGTGGCAGGGTTTAACTTGTAGCCTATAAAGTACGTCTCCACATTTCATATTTTTATATTTAGCACTGTTGAATACCCATGGCAGGAAAAAGCTACAATTTCACTCAAAGTTGTTGCAAAATCTTCATTGTTGATCCAATTAAGTCAAGTCTTTTTTTATCGCTAGATAAACGCAGTCAAATTTGAGTCAATTAGGAAACTGTTGGTTATGTAGATTTGTTATACCTCAACATTTATAGCTCAAAATTTCATAGTCCTTTTTACTAAAACAAGACAGTTGAGTTAATTACTATGTGAAATCTGGTTGTTGAATAGACAATTTTTATGGTTACTAGGAATTAAGTATTGTACACAAAGTTTCAACTCAATCTCCATATAAATTGAAATGCAAAGCAATATGATATACATATTATATACACTGTACATTGAAACTATGTACGGTAACGTCATTATATATTTTATGTGAATTGGGGTATATACAACTGAATTACTTTAGTGGCATTTGACCATGTATATTTATTGCTTATTAGAATAATATACTACTGATATTTATAATAGAGTTAAAGAATATCAATAAGTAATTGGGGATTTGTACACAAAGGCGAGGACCTAGAACTCAGATGTACGGCAAATCTAAATTGTTCTTTATTACTTACAAAATGGGGTCTAATTCTACATTTTACTATTTCTACAATGTAATTAATTTACTGCTCTTGCAGCACAGAAAATTCTAATGATTTTACAAAGTGTTATGAAAGTTCTTCCCTTTTTAAATATTTTAAATCATGTTTTAATCATCATCATTACAAAACCATGAATTTGAATCTTTAAACAATGGGTCGTACCCTTGTTGGTAAATTGTTTGGTGATTTATATGTTAATGTTTGATTTGTCTAATTGCGGTAAATTTTTCTTACGCAATTAAATGCTGTCAAGGGCTGGTTTTTAATTTGTTCCTAGATGTTATCATTAATTCTTGGTTTCAAAGGGCACAATATATGGAATAAATTTCCCCTGACAAGGTTGTTATTATACCATGTTTTAATTGGGAAATTTCGTAAAATGCATCAAAATTCTAATCAGGTAAACGTACAATACATTCGCTGTGATTTATAGAACTAAGGAAGTTGTCAAATCAAACCCAGCCATGTCAGCTTTTGTCGTTTGAAATCAAGAAATTAATGAATGGACCATGGCAAACCCAGATAAAGCCACATGTCTTTGTGTATGAACTTCCAGGGATTTTAAACTGAATTGTGCTTGCAAAGTTACCCACATATATACAGCCGGTTAGTGTCAGAAAATCTTGGAACAATATCAACTGAGTTAGCCGTAGAGCGCACTTTTAGTCCCATTAGCTACACATGGTTACGGAGCGTAGTTAGACGTGGAGTGACCATTGTTGACTTAGATTTTGTTGAGTATTTTCGCATGGGTTGTTGAATTCATATTCCTCACAAAGATCTCGAGTTCTAGTGGTTATGTATTTTAGAAAAAAAATTCAAGTTTTTTGTCTCCGCTCGTTTTTAACTTCCTTGTTGCCCATTTGTTTTCGTCAAGGAGTTAATTCGGAGTGGCCTGGCCCAGGATTTTTTGTCACAACCGTGGCTGTAATTATTGGCTAACTTTCAATGCTCGTTTTCCCTTCTAGATTTTAGAGGATAGTCTCGCCGCACACTCACTGTACAAAGCGCCCACAGACCTCACCGCTAGTTTTAGAGCTGGTTTGATACCCAATGCATATAGCAGCACACATTTTAGTATCGGTTTGCTATAGATTTTTTGGATATTTTATTTCCAAGCTGTTTATTTGTTTGTATCTCAAACTGTTATATGGTTGCTATCCACTATATTTATTTGCATTACTGGGTATAGCATCCTTAAAGCGGCTTTCCGTGCGTGTACCTTTGGTGGAAATGTCCGCATTAGGTGCTTGTCTTTAAATAAACCAAATGATTTACTTATCAATTATAACTTATCTTAAAAACTGTCATTTATTACACATTTTAGTTAAGTAGGGACTGTGTTGAATTAATTATTTCTATTAATTACACTTTGTTTCAATATTATTGCCTCTGTATGTCATTTTTCCCTGTATAACATTGAAATTAATTGGATAATAATTGGTATTAATTAATATAGTTATTCCCCAATTAATCTCTTAATAGGGAAAGAACTACAGGATCTTAGCCACATTGTTTTATACACAGTATGTAATCTGGTATTCTCTACCCCTATCAAGATCTATTAATGTAGTGGTATATATTGTCACAGCTCTCGATGTAGTATACATAAACATAGTAATAGGCCACAATGTAGTAAAATTGTATTAATGTTTCATTCAAAAGAAATTGTGATGACTCGGCATAAATATGATTGTAACATATCTCAACTGTTTAATGCTCCAACGAATGTTAACTTGTTACAAACTGTGGTTTAGAACAAAATACTTTTGGTAGATGACAAGAGAAGAGTAGGATTTTCACAGCCAAACTAAAGCGTTAAGGAATCACCCATATCATTGAACTATTTAGAGACAATACATCGGTCGAAATTACTCCAGCATACATGTAGATTTTACCCAATAATGCCACATTATACACTATTTCAACAAGCGGTTTGTATGGACAAAGTAGGCCCCAACACCTCATTATCGCCCACATTTATTGCTAGATGTTATTGTTACCCATTATTATATGATATCATACCAACATGTTGTTATAGACGAATAAGAAAACATGTTGTATCTTATAACTAGCAGGTAGTATATTATTGAACAAAGATCTCATTGTTGAAAATAGGGTCAAATTAACCACAACAACCCCCATTTACCCCCGATTCAGGTCACAACGAGTAGACGTTTAGAATTTTACCGTATTTCTCCAAAAGTGCCAAATTACTTTTATGCTTCCTCTCTCTTCATTAATAATAACTTTGTATTTTACGCAAATACTCCTTAATAGTTTAGAAACTAGGTTACTTAATTATTAGGTTAACTTTCAGTAACTCTCTTCAGCCATTATTAAAAAGATTGACTGCTTTTATTTCACCGTTAGATCACTGTCGCAGTTGCAATCTATCGTAGAATATCATTGGCCGGCTAGTAATGGCCACCTGTGTTACAGTAACGCATCCACACAACATGAGAACCTGTGATATTTCCTAATTATTACGTAAAGGCTACATTGATTGCTTAATTAATTGAGTATTCATGGTTATCCTATGGAGTAGTGAGGTGTTGGGGCTATTTTACCTAATTTAAACTGTACTGATTTATGTATATGTTTGCTGCAGACATGGTATTATTATTGCGTAGCATGTACTCTCTGTATAGAGGGTTAGTTTAGTAGGTTTGTAGCAGTTTACAGCGCGTCCCCCATAGCTGAGCGGGACTTGCTATTCCAATGTCTTTGATAATCTAGTAGTTTGCCTGGAAGTTTTTAAGCCAAAACATTGCCAGCAACGATGATGATAAAACACTAGGGTAAAAAACTGATTGGTTTTAGTCAAGGTGCATTTTTTCAACTACAAGCGTTCCCTAAGCAAAGCTATTTGTCTATCAAAGATGGCGGAGAAGGTTGGCTTGGCTTGGGAGGATCATTTTGGCCAATATCACACCAATGCATTATTACATTCCTTGTACAAAGTCAAATACAGTCAAATTTCGTAGATGTTCTTCTTATAGGCTTTTGTATCTTTCCAAAGTTGAGTGACAACTTGGTTTTTTTCAAGTGAAGAAAACTGTCCACAGTTTTTGAAGCCCTCCTTTATTCATCGAAAAACAAAGAAAATATATTAAAAACATTGATGTGCCAAACTGCATGTTTTAAAAAATGTTGCCTCACTGCAGATGCTCTAATTACTTAGACCAATCACCTTAACTTTGCCTCTACATGCCAATTTATCTATTGCATCTGTTATTGTATATTTAAGGTTATGTTAGCGATTAAGTTAAGGTGATCGGTTAGGCATTAGGTGTTCACGCAGTGGGGCACTTTTTGTAGAGCCAAGAACGTTGGTGTGAAGTATCAACCCCTTAAAAACATTCAGAGAGGTGAAGATCCAATGAATTAGAAACCAGAAAATTACCAAATTTAGCTGTAGATTAGTGTGTGAAAGAGTCAAATATTTCCCCGCCTTTCAGTATCCAGAATTCTGTGGTCGTTGGTTTTAACTTTTAATCCATAGAGATAGCAGTACGAGCATTTTGCTTTACAATTGATTTATTAGTTCTGGTGTTAGTAGTAAAATGTAGATTATTTCAGAGGTTATGTAGCAATGGCTTATGGGGCTTAACAGGGATTTATTGTGCCATCCATACCTTGGATTAAAAAAGAATCCCAGTCTTCTAGACATCTTTCATTGTCATCCATTAATCATGTTCACTGTTCCCCGTATCGTGGTTCAAAAACCGTCATTTGTATTCCATCATTGCACACTCATTAGAAAATAGTTCAAAGTAACACCACAAATGTTGAGTAGTGACCTGCTGTGTGTTTTTTTTGGCAGCCAGATAAAAAGACTCTGTAACGGCATTTATATGTCATAGTGATAATTAGGGGAAGAGACATTGTTACACCAAAGTAAATGATTTTATCCAAGGTATCAGAAGTGTAATCATAAGTCCCTGATAATCGCCACAAGCCATAAATACATAAGGTCTGTTTCTCAGAAGGTGCTATTCCTATGGGTTAAATTGCCTCGTGATAGCTGAACATAGTCAATTTAAGGTGTCGATAATGTGCACTCAGCAATTTGGGGCAGATATGTATGCATGGGTATATTTTCAGTGCACATACGTGTAAGCGCATACAGACTGATACCAGACTTAAACTATTTTCAGCTACTAGGGGGTAAGAAACCTGGCTGTAGAATTGTGTGATACTGTCTGGCGGGGTCCCGGTTTTCATGCTACTGTGTTTGAGCCCACAGGGTGCTTTTAGGAATGGCGTCACGACAGTCGCTCAGGTCACGGAACATACAGGGTGGCGTATATTACAGTAGAAAGAGGTGCCCAACACTAACATTTGCATTCCAGACTTTTGGTGGCACGGTTTATTATTGAACCATTAGCTTAGTAAGAAAAAGATTCCAGGGGTGCTTTTCTTTTGGAGGGTCTTTTTGCACCCAGAGTCTATTATGTAAGTGCTAGTGTTTGTCTTCGGGTCCCTCTTTTCCCCAGTTTACGTACAGTTTATTCATAGTCAAAGACCAGTCATACCCCGAAACAAAGATTAGTCTAAAACACCCTCATTTTGCGTGACCATGGTCGGGGGCAAAACTTCTTGTAAAGTGTGCTTGTTTCAAAAGAAAGGCTTTGTTTTTAAAGAGTTATAATATTATACAAACTTGTACAAAGAACTAGTGTAGCAAAAAGTTACTTAGTGGTAAATCAGTGTAGTTGTTATAAAGTTAGAACAAAAAACAGACAGGTTTGTCCATCCATACTTTACAATATTACTATAACGTGAAAGTGTAGTGAAAACTCGTAGTCGACCAGGTTTTATTAGATGTGATTATTTTCCTTAAGTTAAATGAGACACTTTAGGAGAGGACACCCGTCTGAACCAGACAGCCCAGCTTAAATCAATGCTCTGTCTGAGACAGGAAATGTCCTTTCCTTAGCTGTCTGTCTTAGTCGTAGGAGAATAATCAACATGGAGGACAATTCTCAACTACTCTGCTGGTGCATGAGGAAAGAGTGTGTGATTCTGTAAAACTAGATAATATCTTTGGATTTAAATCGGGTAAACCCTATAAACCATGGTCTATGCAATGGTTGGACATAAGAAATGTCAATATTTTTATCTCATTTTATGAGGTGTTTTCACGCAGAATGTTGTGGTCCATATTACATAACATATAGTGTAATGTGCAGCATACTGGAAACAAAAAATAAAATCCAATGTTTGAAATGTATACAAAAAATCTGTGTTTGTTGTTCTTTTTATTTTAAAAAAAAGGTGAAATATATTCTTTAAATGCCAAAGGTCCTTCCCTGAAACACCATTTGTACAACCATCTTTGGTACTTGATTGAAATGGCTTGCAATATGTGCTCACCATCACTTTGCAAGCAACTGTCACCAGTATCAGTATCAACCCAGACCGAAGTGGAATGTACCTGCAGTGCCATGCAGGGTACACTGCAGCTACACTGCAGCCTATGCAGTGTACCTGCAGTATAGGCTGCTCATACACACTGCACATACACTGCCAGCAAGTGGCAGTGTACCTGCAGTGTATGTGCAGCCTACACTGCAGCTACACTGGATTTACACTGCCTGTACACTCCACTTCGGTCTGGGAACTTGTCCGTTGCTTGCCAAAACATGTTACAAGACAAATGTAACCTACCATCTTTCACTGTTCAAGGCAGTACCAACACGCTGTAGCAGTACCATACAGTAAAGAGGGTGCCCATGGCGTCCTATAATTTGACTTCTTCCATACACTATGGGATTGGTGCAGCCTCGTACATTTTATACCATGTGACCAAGTATTTGCTCTTTATCCTTTAATGTACGGGGCCACTACATCGGACAGTGTGATCAAGCTGTTGTCAATGAACACCAAGCAAATACAAATCACTTGACAAAGTGTTGTACCTTTGTTGGACAAATAATGATTGTAAACTATTGGCGCTTGTTAGTGCACACATGCCCATATCCTACGAAACAAATGGTATAAACTTTGCCAATCATGCAAGCATGGGATTAAGAATTTTAAAAGCGACATAAAATTAAACAGCATGAATATACTAGTATACCATGGTATTCTTAAGGTGGTCCTCCACAGATCTCACAGATGTTTTTTTTGGAGTCAAAGTTGAGAATATTAAACTGATAGGAGGGAGATGATGTTTGGCAGCCATGAGCGGCCTTAATAAAAGAACATATTCTTATCTAATGTTCTTGATCACTTTAAGGTTGCTCTATATGCCTGCCCAAATCATACAGACGATGGCATTCACTCAGATCTTGATTATTTTATAATTTTGGAGATCCGTGGAGGACAACCTTATCTCATCAACTATTGGAACTTGTCAGTGCACACATGCCCGTATCCTTAGTTCGTAACAAATGGTGTAAACTTTGCCAAGG
>JAAUYA010007776.1_pt1 | contig 10359 bp, 3 predicted proteins | sample 7278161 | NCBI WGS metagenome assembly JAAUYA01 (sample SAMN14350120, study PRJNA611818) | marine sediment metagenome | isolation source: surface marine sediment (3m) | place: French Polynesia: Moorea | collected 2018-08
ACACCCCAAAAATTGTTTTCAATAAAATGGGAATGGCATTCAGTGCAGGGTTATAACTAACTACCTTCTTTTGATTATAAAAATAATGAAAGAAACAAAATATCGAAAATTCCCACAGAAGAAAAAGACAAAAGGAAACTGATGATTCGTCTTAGGCTTAGAGTCTAACAATTATATAGACCTAAGCTCCTCTCATAACTACAAAATACATTTCTTTTACGTTGTATAAAATCTGCATCGGCAGTTTTTACTGAATTAGGTCCTGGCCAAGCTCTATAATTATGTGAAACTCTAAGCACTTATTTCAATGAGTTAGACCATGGGTTTCAAAACACCTGAGTTTTGTGAACCAACAACAAGTGGTTGTCAAATGTGAATTAACCTGCAGGGTCTTATAAGAAGGTGAAGTGAAAAGGAGATGTGAAGTTTCAAACAAAACCAAAGGAAATGTGTTTTAGATTAAAAAAATAGGGACATAAATTACAGAAAAGCATTCCAAAATGTTCACTAAACTACTGAGATTTTTCAACTACATTCAACATAGCATGATAAATATTTGTGGATATGCTTTCAATGTTGAATGATAAATAATCATGTCAGGAAACTTATTTACAAGTATCAAGAAACATATGGTCTAAAATATCTTAACATAATATCTAGCCCTTAGAAGCTAAATGGAATTTTTGTACATCTAAGGCTCTTATAAATGAGCTTCTAAGGCTTGTACTAAAGAGCCTTGTTTAGCATGTTTATTGGAACATAATACTAGTATTCAACAAGGCACTTTTTCCCAGAGAAATAAAAACTGTTCAAAAAAGATTTAGTAGCTAAATATGTATTAAAATGATACTGAACCTAGTTTTACTTATAAATAGAGTTTGTGTTGAGTGATAATAGAGGTTATGAGTGGGGGACATACCTGTTGCATGGCTGTATCCTGGGGGAACTGAATGTTATTAAAATCAGGATCATCATCCTCACTACTTGACAGCGGCATGCGACCCACCTGAAACACACAGTCATACAGGGGATTAGTCTTCTTCAAAATCTAAGGATGGAAGCGTTTCACTTAGAAATCAGTAGATTTGTTCAAATATTGTCGCATGCCAGAGGGGCAGGGTCTCCAGAAAACCGCCAGACCTCCAGGCCGCGCCAAGATACGGTCCGTTAACCCTTTAGTCTGTATACAGGTGGACTAGTCCTGACACTAGTGGGGAGCCTCCAATTTGCTGGGTTACGAAAATGCCCATCAGGATTTTAACACACACAAGGCTTTACGTACTGACAGACTTTGACTTAACTAAATGTATACGACCAACAAATTATTAAAATTAAAAAGACGGCGCCAACATTAGACCTATTCTAACTAAGGCGGTGTGAGCCTGGCACGCCACAATATATTATTAGACCCTAGTAAAATTGCTCGTATTAAAAAGGTTTGGTAACCTGAACTTTGTAGTGTTTCTTAAGGAAGGCATTTTCATCATTTTGATCATCATCATTGGAGACCTCTTCCAGTATGACAGCATAGATTATGGTAGGAGCTTGCATCTCTAAGCTGTCATCCATCGCACATGCTCCCTCCTCACGTGGTACATCTTCACTGCAAGCTGCATCAAACGCGGGGTCAGATAGCTCAAGACCTGAAACATATCATGGCATTACTTGAGTACCAACATACCAATGCTGATTAGCACTTGATTTTAAAATGGTAGCATGGTTTTTTCTAGATTTGTTCAATGGGAACTCAAATTTTCAAAGAACAAGACTGGGCTTTAATTGTTTGATGTCCACCAAATGGCACTAAATTCATAATATAGATCTGTCTGCAGACACATCTATCTTTATTTTTCAAACGGTGAAAAAAATAACATAGCAAACTTACCTACATATTCGCCTTTCCTAAAGTTGTAGAAGTCCTGATCCAATAAGTGGTGATCTTCAATTGGTATTGGATCCCCGGGTGCTGGAAATGGACAGCTACCAACACTTCTATTTAGTTGACGGATCTTCTTACTATCGAGGAATGAACTGATGCGACCGATATTCATTGTGAACATTTTTCGAAGGATGGTTACATTATTTCCAATCTGTTCCCCAGTCACTTGATCTATAAACTTACTAAGCTCCTCCCAAAAATCGTCATAATCTTTCATCGTTTTGTTTTTGACAAATAAGGTACATTTCACAACATTTCCCTCATCATCTCTGTCATACTTGTGGAAAAGATCCTTTTTCTCATCACTCCCCGGAATCCTTTCTCCTTTATAAGTCATGTAAGTGACTAATTCCTGCCTTCCTTCAATGGTTAGTTTGGCGAGATTATTGCATGTTTCTTTGTGCTCTCGTTCCTCCTCTTCATATTCATTTTCTTCATCCTCAGATGCTCTGTTCCGAATCAGGCGCAGTAATCCTTCTTGAAATTCTGGAGTCTGAAGTTTCTCAGAGATTTTCCCGGCCATCTCAGTAGATTCTGAAACTTCATTGGGGCTTTCCTCTAGTTTTTCATCAAGAACATTCGACAACAGGTCAGGTTTTAATTTCTCTGGTAATGCTTTGATTACTTTTTTGATCATGCTTTTTGCTAGTGCTTGTATGTAGAATTCCTTAAATTCTGTAGACCGCATGGTGAAATCTTTGGCACTGATTATGTAGTTGACATTTTTCAGTTGAGAAACACGCGTTTCAAGAAGATCCTTGTCCCTTAGGATTGTCATGTTGGAGAGAACAAGGCGATGGTCCTTGGTAGGGACATACAAAGAGTCAAGGTTAGCTTCTGGTGTGTCTTGCCCGGGCTGAAGAGGTCTGTTGAAAAGATCTATGAGACCCTTGAATGCTTTCAAACTGGAGAACAGTTGATTCACCATCATTTTTTCTTCACCCACCTCTCCATGTATTCTCTTTAGCACATCACAATAGTGAGCCTTTGTTGCCCGTTTTGAGATTAGCAACTTTTTACAAAGATTTGGAAGTTGTTCCACAAATGGGGGCACTTTGTAGAAGTAAGGTGCGATCTCGTCATCTGAAAGCAGCTCCATAACAACCTGATCAGGTCTAACCAGGACCTTTCCCTCTTCAACAGGAATACAGTTGAGGTTTTGGAGCCTAACAATGTGGGCATCAGTAACCTCTTTAAGATTCTCTTCAAGGTTCTTAAATACTGTATCAATCACATCCACCAGGCACCCACTTCTAACTTCATCAAGTGCTTTGTCATCAATTTGGAGCCTTGCCTGCCTATCACATACATGTTCAATGTGAGAAATTATCATGTCCAGTGTTGGATGGGTTAAAACTCCCAAGTTGCGTGACACATAAGCATTATCTGGGTTTGCCCAGTAAGGGATTATAACAGCAGAGGACCAGGCTAGCTTTAGATTTTCTCCTTCATCAGTGACAGACCCTTGGAACTTTGCAAATGGCAATCTTCCTGGAGTGGCTGTGTACTTTGTGGTATGCTGAGGATATAGACTAAAATAGACATCCCCTGCTCTTTTGAGTGCTATGAATTCAATGTCTTTTATTCGCTGTAGGAAATTTGCATCCAAATCCTCCCTGTTCCAAAGATGCCGGACTAGGGTTTCACTCTGGTCTTCTAGTGCTTGGCAACCTCCATCCTTTGCTGCATTGGCCGCAACTTGTTGTGCATAGTCAACAAACATGTCACGTGTTACAACACATTTCAAACCAGCAATGGTGAGGAACCGCAACCAGTCATCAGTGCAGAAGTCTGAAGGGGGGAAATCTTCTAGCAAATGCATAGCTTTAAAGACTGCTTCTTTAGGGTCAAAATATCTAGAAGCTTGTTGCAGATTTCCCTCATTGTCTGGGACAAACTTCAATTCTTTCAGTTTCTCAATTAGGGCAGACTTTTCGATCCGAGCCATGAATGCTCTTGATTTATCAAATTGTATGGTTTCAGTATAAGTCAAGTTTGGTAGCAATCTGTCCTTTATATATCCAAGATGAACCATCCTTCCAAGCTCAGTCATTAGATCAAAGTGTTGTTGCTCAAGTATGAACTCACAATAGATTTCAACTTCAGTCTTCTTTAGGCACCCAAGATAGCGATGAAGTTCTTCCAGTGTACTGTACGACCTGAGGAAGACATTGCCAGAGAAGCTTCTTTTCCAAACATCCATGTCTGCTGTAGGAATACAAGCTGGAACGATGTATGTATGAGTTCCTGCTATACTAATCAGATCGCTGAACACTGTTTCAAAGTATGGCAACTTCTTAAGACAGGGGTGTCCAAGCGTAGCACAGTAGCACTTTTGTGCTATTTTTTACCCGGGAGGTGCTATTTGTCATTTTTGGTGATGTGCACGTGACACGTGCTACAGCAACAGTGACCTGTGCTACCGCTAAATCGAGCTTGGACACCCCTGTTAAGAACCAGAGTTGCTACATTTTCAAACCCCTTCAGATTTTTAATATTGTCGGCGAAATACTGCAGGAGCAGTTTGGCTTCATCCTTTGGTAGAGGCACCATGTCATAATTGGTCATATGATCTTCAAGGCAAAGTATGATGCTGTATGGATGAGCAGATGAAGCCACAAGTCTTCCAGCAAGAGTTATAGCATCACAGTCAGAGCGAATTCTATAAAGGACACTATAGTCTGGTATAGGCAGCTGCAGCTTCTCAAAGATAGTTTTCAGGCTTTCACTTACACTCTCAAGGTCTAATGCAGAAGTAGCTTTCTTCAGAGGTCGGAGATATGTGATTTCTTGTCGCTTTACTGGAAAAATGCTCCAATTGTGAAGTGGGGCAAGAAGACATTCCAGTCTATTTCTATCATCTAGATTATAATTACTGGCAGGTGCTTGTAATCTTCCATCCAAAACATGGTCGGCTTCTTCAGCCAAATACTTCCACAAGTCTCGAAGCCATTCTTCATAACCACATCCAGGTTGATAGAATATCTCGCCCTGACTTAAGTGGTCACACTTAGGATCATGTGCGAACATCTCTGCTAGGTCCCTAGTCTTTAATGCCTGAAAGCCACATTGTTGATTGTCTACCCCATCCAGTGACTGAAGGTAGCTAAACAGCAAAGGGTGTACAAATCTCCGTGGTTGGTTGGATACAAGAGTAGTGTAGTAAGTAAGGAATACAGGATTCTGGTCACTTATCACTCCCAGGAAGTCGTCGCAAGTAACAAGGAAAGGTAGTCCACTTAATTCCACTGGAAACTGCTCATATTCTTGACAGAACCTCATGAGCCATTTCAAATGTTCAATAGACTGGATGTATGTCTGTGCGATATGCTTTGGAAATGCACTTCTCAAGTGGTCCTGTTTGAAAAAGCTGATAACATCCTGTGGTAAGACACCTTTCACAGATGGATCAGTCATTTCCTTTTTGCTTGAGGCATCATCCTTTGCACCAGATTTGGATTTTTCAAGAGCGATCCTGAAACTTGCCATTATTGACAGAGGTGAACAAAGCAGGTTGAAACCCGCCTTGAGCAAGACTGACTCCACAAGTTCACATGGCGAAGGGGCTCTTGGTCTAACCAAAGTCAATGGATTAAATGACGGTAACTTCGTTTTCAAAGAATCTTTGCTTGATAAATCGTTGAAGTAAGACTGTGTAACTGAGTGCCATTCAGGAATTGGGTTCTCTGGCCTGAGAACTGGGAATAATGCCATCTCTTTCTGGTGAATTTGTCTGTAAACTGCATCATGTAATATGTCTAAATAGAGATTTCCTTGCTTCCTAATACTCGAATTGAGGAACAGCCTTTCATACTGCCTAAGGCAGTGTTTTGTTTGCTTTTCATTTGGTGCACCTTTCTGGCTGAGTTCCTCAGTGTTTGGTCTCAGGTCCCATAGCAGTTGTACATACAGTGGGGCCAACACACCCTGCATAATACATGTGTTCCACTGGGATTTGTAGGAGGGGACATCTGGCTGCCAAAGAGCACGCCTGCTTTCATAGTCCAATGCGAAATGACCATTAATATGGATACCGTCTGGAAGCTTGGGCTCTAATGGTAGTGGTAGGAAACAGCACATCCTGCTTTTGCATGCTTTCTTTGTGACCTTCTTGGAAGTATGTTCCATAAGAATGGCTATTCCTCCTCTTGGTAACAGTGCTAAATTACCATCTCTGTAAGCTTCTAACACATTCTGTGGTACATCGTGCCCAGAATTCCATCCTATTTGTTGCCCAACTATATACTTTCTGCATACACCTTCACTATCTTCTATCTGGACCGAGTATAGTGTATGCTGACTCTCAACTCTATCAATCATCACTTGTCTTGACTTAAGGTTCCTTCCTATTGAAGTCAGATGCTGAACGAATTGCTGGTGATTTTGATAATCTTCTTGCTGACTGTGTTTGGACTGTACAGAATAGATCTCTTTACATCGTCCTGAGAGATCAATCTTCGACAGCTTAACTTGTCTCAGGTTGGCCAGAAATAGCAAACATTCGGATAATTCCTGTTGAAATTGACTGAAAAGCTGGTCTATATCAACTTGAGTCACACGTTCGCCGAGGCACGACCTGGATTCCCTTAGAGGAAACCTGAATAGAGTGCCATCATTAATGTTAACCATCTCCTCTAGAAAGCAACTGAAGACATCAGGGAATTGTTTGCGGAGGCTTTCAAGATCACGAGCAGGCTTCCTTGGGAGTTGTTTTCCAGTAGACACGGAGTTAGGCCTGGCTGGTATGTAGCTGCACTGAGGGTCAAATATGCAAAGGGTTTCACCCACTTCATCGCCTTTAGTTATAAACATCGGAGCATCAGTAATATTGTAAACACAGTTGAAGCCTACTCCATACTGGCCAGTCTTGTTTGGATCTTTTCCCTTGCTGCCTTCTCCTAGATTCTTAATGCCTTCAAGGTCAGCTTGTGTGAAGGGTCTGTTGTTGTAGACACAGAGAGCCGGGCCCTGGAGTGGCTCCCATTTATCTTCAAACACTTTGTCCGTCCCATGTTGTCGAGTGTCAAGGATAAAATGGATTTCTGTAGCTCCAGCATCATCCGCATTTTGCAGCAATTCCTTCAGGATTGTGATGTCTCGGGGGTACCCCTCCAAAATTCTGCATAATCTGTTTGTCAGCTTTTCCTTCTGTGAGAAATCATCTCCGAAATCATCAGAGGATCGGTCCAGGAGGTCTTGTCGTATTGTTTTCATGTGGAGTATTTTGGCAAGTTGATGGGATACTGAGGCATGGGTCAACTTCAATTCATCAGATGCGTCAATCCATGGGCAATTGTTGAAACTCATTTCTGAGCATTGCTGCAGAACCCTATTTGTATCCGGGATGAACACCTTCTCTTGCAGGTTTTCTTTCTCAACTTCAATGTTCTCCCTCTCCACAGAAGCACAGATGTAGGTCAACAGGTTTACAGCTAACTGTAGCTGGTCTTTGGCTAGTGGCTCATTCTGAGATTCTTCTTTCATTCTTTGCAATGCTTTAGTGTAGTCATCGCACATAAACCTTTCCTTCACACCAATTGTTGAGAACAACTGTCTGAATCTGTAGGCATCACTTCTGGGTACTGTGAAAAGTTGTGGCTCACAACTGCCGAGAGCATCAAATGCACACTTATTGGCATCTCTAAATGCACCATCTAAGTAAAGGAGAGGCTCGTTCTGGAATATCTCTGCAAAGATTTCACTGAAAGAGTCTTTGTCTTCCAGACATATTTTCTGCAGTTCTTCATAAACTGCCCGGACCGATGTTTCTATATCAGAATGTCGAGACACACTGGCATTTGGTTTGTCTTCCACTAAAATCTTGATAGCTATCAGTTGATTGATCAATTGGTGTGATGTCACAGGTTTCCCTTTGAGCCCAAGGAAATTTGCTACTTCTATATGGGAGTACTCTGAGCTTACAATGGATTTCTCCACAAGTGGGGAAACAGCACACACCAACATTTTCTTGTCCTCTAGATATGAGTCCTGTGGAGACAGTAAGGCTGTATCAGATTCTTTCCATGGCAGTGTGATATGACTGGGTTGTATCATGGCTGGTAGGAATGGAGTCGTCCGAATCTTGTCCCTAATGCTGTCAGGGCATTCATCTTGTCCTGGATATCTCGATCTCAGTTTGTACTGCATGTATTCCACCAATGCTTGACTTCTTGTTAGGGCCCTAGTCTCATCTAATTGTGCAACAGATCTTGCTCTCTCAAGGGCTTCTTGCCATTGAATCTCACTACGCATGCCCAATCTCTCTAGGGCCCTGAGTAGATCTGCTTCAAAGAGCATGGGAAACCTGGATTCTTCTTCAGCATACAACTTAGCTGCCTTGGATCCAGGGTGTATGAGGTCTGATGCCTTCTTCAAATCCCCACTAGGAGTAACAGGAATGCAGGCAGTCTCCTTCAGTATATCATCTAGTGAACCATCTCTAAGGGCATCACAGATCAGATCATTTCTCTCACTAGAATCCACAAACTGGATAGAAGGCAGGAATATCTCTGAATAGAACCTCCTCTTGTCATACATCTTGTCCTGCACTTCTTTCCTGCACCCGACTATCTCATCTAGGAAGATATCAATCAGTTGTTTTGGCATATCAACGATGACAGAGTGAGAAAGTTGGCAAAATACTTTGTGGGCCAGATTTCCAATGGACGAGGCTTTAAACCCTGGTTCTAGATAGAGAATTTGCTTGAAGAAAGCATATCTTTCACCATTGCTGAACAGTTTGACTGGAGTTCTAATAATGCTCTGTAGTAATTGTTGTGTAAGTTTCCTTGGGACTGGATCAGCCTGGTTGAGCTTCATGTTTGGCAGCATTTTCAACAGACTAAATTCTGGCGGACTTATCTTGGTTGTCATATCTTGCAGTAGATTCAGATAAGCTTTACAGATTGGGTCAGCAGCGAGAGCCTCGTTCCATAAACCCCTCTTATTATCAATGTCGTCTGATGTACTTTCATGGAGGAAACGTCGACTGGAGTGGACTGCAAAGTATCCATTTATGTTAACAGGTAGCCCTGGTGTTGTAATGGGTAGGGGTAGGAAGCAAAATGTTGTTCCCTCTGAACAGGGCTGAATGCAGAGGGTGGTGTCTTGTATCTGCACTGGTATAGCTACCCCTCCAACGGCAACCAATCTTGATGGGTCCTTTGAAGCCTGTTCTAGTGCGACGTCAGTTCCGCTCCTGCTACTTATAGCCCATTGGTGACGTCTGTTTCCAGTTTGCTGTACGACTGACAAGTCCATTGCTGCCCTGGTTGATTCCACTTGAACCTCCATGAGGATGCAGGACTGGATTTTATCATGTCTGAAGGTGGATGTAGCATTGAGAACATTGGTCTGATGTAGTAGCCTTTGTTCACTTTCATGACAGAGTGCAGCAACCTCTGACAGTGGCGGTCGTGGGGTTATATGTCTGAAGATTTCAACCAGTCTCCTTTTAATTGTAAACAAAGGCTTTGCTTCTGACCCATCCTTGGCATTTCTGTCCAAATTATACACAGTGACTTTTAGAATGTTCTGTGCAAAGAGCAACAGAGACTCAGCTGACTGGGCTAGAAGTTTTAATAACTTCATGAACTCTTCGTGGCTGTAATGTTTCTCGGAGATGTCACTAATCCTAGACTGATCTCTGGTTCTAAGTGGGAACCTGAATAAGGTTCCATTGTACTGGTTGTGTGTAGTAGTGTCACAACCGAAGACGCCTTGGAATGGTTTGAACTGATTGCTGAGTTTCTTGATTTTCTTGCTATTCCTCTGCAGATCTAGTTTGATTCCAGGCTTTGTTTTATCTATGATGGCCCGCCCCAGGTGGGTGGTATGTGGATCAAATATTGCAATGAACTGACGACTCATGAAACTAGGCACATCTGTGATGTTGTAAACTGCATTAAAACCAAGACCAAATCGGCCTATTTTTGAGGTTTGGTTGTCCTTTGTGGCTCCACTCAATTTGACTATGTTTTTAAGGTCGTCGTCAGAGAAGACTGCATTATTATATGTCCACAGGGCTGGACCATGGGCTGCCTTCATACCATCATCTATCAGACATGTCATTGAGTCTTTATTTTCTCTTTGATCGTACAGGAAACCAACCTACAATAGTGTATGTGCATCCTGTCAGCCAAAGTAATGGCCAACCAAATGTCAAATTGCAAGTCCTACGTCTCCTTTTTATTCAGATTTACTTTAAGGGCTTTCGCTACCAAAAGAAAAAATGAGAATTGCCCTCCACAGTCAGAATCCAATGAAACGGTGTATGAAAGTTAGCCTTGGTAGATAGTCTTTATATTTGATGTCTATGCAAAATCCACTGTCTGGTATGGCCAGCAGGTGGCTTTTAAATTATGTCATGGCATGTTTATAATGGGAACCAGTGGATGCGCACTTGCAGTGGTGAACCCTAG
>JAAUYA010157462.1_pt1 | contig 10359 bp, 5 predicted proteins | sample 7278161 | NCBI WGS metagenome assembly JAAUYA01 (sample SAMN14350120, study PRJNA611818) | marine sediment metagenome | isolation source: surface marine sediment (3m) | place: French Polynesia: Moorea | collected 2018-08
GGGTCTATGCTCCCTGCTCCCTTCGACATTTTACCCCGTTCTCCCTGCTCCCTTCCATTTTTCAGCGCTCGCTCCTTTTCACCAATTTTCACTGCTCCTTTTTCATGTCTCTTTGCTCCCTGCTCCTTTTTAATTTTTCCTCTTGCTCCCTGATAATTTCTCTTGCTCCTTGCTCCTTTCCCCGATTTTTTGTTGCTCCCTGCTCCCTTTTCCAAATTTTTGTGCTCCCTGCTCCCAGATTACGTTTTCCTTGCTCCCTGCTCCCTTCCTTATTTTAGGCCATGCTCCTTGCTCCCTTTTGTCCCAAGGGCCATTCTCCCTGCTCCCTGATTACCCCTAACGGGGGTTCAATATACCAATGCAGCGTGTGTGGTAGTATGACATCTCCTGTATGGACCTGCACACACAAATTTGCTGCTCTACCCCGAAGTATCCAATGTGGTACCCAGTCCTTTAAAGTTGACCTTTACCCTCTGCCAAAATCCCATGACAATAGTAAAAGTATAGCCTTAGAGCAGTCATGGTGAGAGGTTTGGTAAATTGATTAGGTGGGGTTAACTGAGTGTGTGATTTTCAGCGGTATATGCCCACCATGAACAACTTCAAGAGAAGTTTCTCATACAGGACTTGTCAATTGTATAAACATGAAAAACAATCCCTCGGGTTCATTGGCATATGTCACATTGATAAAATTACAGTTACTGTATGCAATTGACATAGTGAATAATGAACCTCTGTCTATATTTACGTTGCTTTGATCAGTAGATGTAAACCTTTGTTGTACATTGATTATCTTGGTGTCTCTATGCATCAAAAACTGCAAGAATCTAGGGCGACTTTGGCTTGCTTATACAGAACTTCAGGGCGATTTTACATGCTACAATTCTTCTTTGTTAAGGAACCACCCCTATGGCAGTATCAGCTAAGGATGTGGGCATGCTCTGGCACCACTAGTTACTGAAAAGGATCATGGGCACTTATTGATTGAAAGTGCCCTCCATTCTTTGTCTCCTTCAGTGAATATAGTATTCAATGAATTGGGATCCATCCCTTTTTTTTTTTTTTTTTGCTTTTATATAGCTCGCTTTGCACTCTTGACTGAGCTTTGATTGTTTGTCATAATGTATTTAGCAGGTTGTCTACACTATAGTTGTAGTAATCTGCTGCATCATCTATATAACGGACCAATCACACCTGGCTGGTGTGTATTTTGCATGCATTGTATAGAGTATCGTAAGTAAGAAGTTGTGACAGAGATGATATTTGATTCATACATGAAGTTAGTGGGATAAATCCTTTTAGAAATACAATGTAGTTCAAAATGAAGTTGGTCAGATGAACTTAGTGATTTTCTTGTTAGCAGAATTAGCATTTAAAGTCTCCTCAGGTCGAGGTTGGCAAGTTGACTTTAGGATGTCGCCAACCTTATGCGGACCTTCTACCTGAAGAGACCTTTGGTCCCCTTCAGGGAAGGAATAATACACATGCTCAGATTTGATGAATGTCTTTGAAGAGGCCAGTGTACTCATGGATTTTAAAAGAGTTGACCTGGAATAACTCAATTGCTGACTGATATAAGCTGTTTCAATACATTAAATCCCATCATTTCTAAGAAGATGTCTTAAGTGGTTACAAAGTTTCAAAGTTGCTGGTAAGACAGCTTCAAAGGGGAGAATCATTGTGAAGTGAAGTGTTGCTCCTCCTATTAACTGCTGAGAGGAGGATCCCAAACAGCTTCAAAGTGACAACTATTTAACAGCTCTTTTAAAGCAGCTTCATGTTAAATGATAGGGAGATAAATCACTGCAGGATTCAGCAGTAATCACTTCCAGTTACTGCACTCCTGACATCCTTACCTTAAAACATGGACAAAGTCAAAGGAAATGAGAAAGACACTGGTAAGATACACTCTAAAAATCACATTTTGATTCAGGTACTTTTATCTACTTGATGGAACGTACAAATAAAATATCTACTTGCTTGAATGCGAAAATTTTGCTCCAATGCAAATTTTTGCGTTACTGTAAGTAGTTGCCAACTATTTGAACGATGCAAGTAGATATATCTATTTGATGGAACGCGATATTCCTTTGAGTGTAGTGCTTTACTTTTTGCATGGACATTTGTCTTGTAGTACCAGAAATTTCATTGTGTAAGCTGCGTCAGCACCATTTAGAAACTGGAAGAGACATGTCTATGAGGAATTTGCATTGCCTCTCTCTGTTTCCTGCTTTGCACAGGGATGCTATGTAAAACACAGAGAGTAATCAAAGTGGTGTAGGTGTTACAGGATATTTCCCTCCCACAATCTTTGCAAACCTAAGAAATCCATAACGATTCACCTCAATTTTCTCATACCCAATTGGTACTCAGTGTTTAAAAAACAAACCATATGAGCATATCCAGAGTCTCAATGGCATGTTTCTTTCTAAATCAATTAGCTTTACCATCAACTCCATCACACATACATAAGCCTGCATCTTGTAACTCAAACTCAAAGCCTGTAACTCAAACAGCATAATCATTTGATTCCGTATTTGGGAAAAGGGTACTAACGTACTGGGAAAAAAAGGGGAAAGTAAGGGAAATCCAGGTTACAACCACATGAATGTCTTCAAAGCAACCATAGAAAACTATATATTTTCGGAAAGTTGAGGTTCTCCTCTTTCCAAAAATATATAGTTTCCCATGGCTGCCATGAAGTCATTCATCTCGTGGTACCTAAGATTTCCCCTGTTTTCCCAGTACATTAGTACCCTTTTCCCAAATACGGAATCATTTATGGATTTCTTAGAGTGCAGTGATCAGCTGAATGGTCATAGGAAGGGACAACAATTTGATGTGAAGTTACCAAAGACTATTGCTTTATTAGTTTTCAATGTTTCACACATAAATTAATACGCATTCCCCTCTATTTGCAGGAAGATATTTGGAATAAGCCGAATAGAAGACATTTTCCTTGCATCATCCACAGCTTTCCTGAGAAGTAAGTATTGTAATAACTAATTCATCTAGTTTACTTTTTTATATTTAATTAGGCCAGTGCAAAGCACGGCCTTTTAATTTTGTCCCCGTTTGTTTATTTTTTTTTATTTTTTTTTATTTTTTATTTTTTATTTTTTATTTTTTGTTTCAGTGCTCCAACGGATAATGGTTTTAGTGCCATTAAAGCAAAACTAATGGTCCTAGGATCACCAAATTTGGGTCAGGGGTCGACCTTGATGGTGTCTGGGTCGACCTAGAAAATCAAGGTCATAGGTCAAAGGTCAAGGTCGCGAGGTCAAAAAACGTTTTTCCAGCCACTCTGCCTGGGCTAAATTGGATCAATATTTATCCATGCAGATAGAACCATCTATCCAGCATGCATCCAGATAGAACCATGCACTGCTGTAGGACCTCCATAGGTTCATAGCAATGGTGCACTGGCCCCCCATGAATAAGTTTGTGTGCAAACTTCATTTCACTGTAGTCTTGTCCACTTTCTTGTACTTTCCCTGTCAGAGATAGCAATGGAATTGTATATGCATGACCAAATGGGGATATGCATACTAAGCATTTATATTGTTAATGATATCTTTTTGTGGTATATCACCCGGATTCACTCTGCTGTGACGATTCATACATATCCAGGATCTGGGAAATTGAGACAATCTCGGCATCTTTGGGTGTCTTTGCCCAATATATTTTTTTTTGTAAAATAGCTTTGACTTTGTGCACCGACCTGGTCTTGTTGCAGTTGGGTGAATCAAGGTGATATATGAAGTGATTAACATTTTAGAATGGCATCCTTTAGAGTGGGCAAATATTTGGTGCAATAGTGCTTTAATGGAGAATATTGTATTATATGATAGAACATAGAAAGCACAAAAGGTGTCAGAAAATAAAAATGCAATTCTCGTATTTGCATTTCAAACACCTCCACATTTTACACACTTCAGATGAACTTTTGCGGTCAAATTTTTTTCAAACTGACTTTTTCATCTCGGACGTCTGGCCCAGGTTACTAATTCTAAGTAACCTGAGCCGGACGTCTTGGGGGTGATAGACTCCAGAAAAAAATTCGACCGTGAAAGTTCACTCAAAGTGCATAAAAAGTAGGGGTGTTTGAAATGCAAATACGAGAATTGCATTTTTATTTGCTGATGCCTTACAATATCATATATTATTGAAATTTGATAAGATTAATAGACAGGACATTGCTCTTTGCATTAGTTTAAAATTTAAAATTACTATGGTGTTTATTATTATTTCACCAATAGAGGAATATTTTGCATGCGTTATGACACACCCAAGAATATAGGTTTGTTCTAATTTTTGTCAACTCAGTCTTGCCATTTCCAATTTAGATCCCTAAATTAATGTACACATAAAAGCAATTTTTGTTATCTGTGGGGCAATATTATGAAAGAGAGGACAAATATATCTGACAGAGTAAATCATCATTTGTCATTACAAACAACAAAATCCATCAAGTCCTGAGTAATCTTAATGTACCTTTGTTACCATATGTTGTATTGATAGAATTACAGTAAGTGTTCTCCATGCTTCACAATGATGATTACGGCCCGATGCCTGTATTTACACTGTAAGTCACATACTGCAAACAGATGCTAAGATTAAGGCCTACTGCCCGCTTAGTTCTGTATACCAAATGAATTCAAATGGAAAAGGTTAAGCAGGGTAAAGGAAGGTTTAATTAGTCATCCATAATACCTGCAGCCCTGCCATAGCCTGCACATGCGATATCTTGTCCTTAAAACATGTGCACTACCTTAACAAGTACTATACATATCCAAAATTAGGGAATTTTCGATAATTCTGGCATTTTCAGCAATGCTTTGACAATTCTTGCAGATTTTGTATCTGTCGAAAATGTCAGAATGGTTGGCTTTCGGCATTCCTAGCAATGAATCAATTCCGCCATATTGCTAGTGGCAGACAAGTCTAATAATGTGGAGTAAAATCGGTAATCTGCTGGAAATGTCGTAATGGTTGGCTTTTGATATTGAAAGCTTATATATTTAACACTTTCTGTAATCTTTGCCAGAATTGTCAAAGATATCGAAAGAATGGATGTTCAACTATTTTGGTAATCTGCCAGAATTGTCAAAAATGTCAAAATTCCTGTCACAAGTACATCATCTGAGGTGATCAAAACCATCGGACCTCCCAGTAGTTCTCCCTTGTTGTGCATTGTAACGTGTAACACATTTATAACCTCCCACTAACGTGTGAGATTGGGAATTAACATAGTGTTATATTGTATTGCGTCTCAATTATGTAACTGCGCGATAAGGGCTATTACCTACATTTTTTTTGAGGAGCTGCTCAGAAAAACTTCCAAATGTATGTTCTTGTTGGACAGGGCTCATAAAATTGATGTAAACTGTTAAATATGTAGCATTGATTGTCAAAAGCTTTGACCATTTTCAACACTTCATAATAAATAATAGCAAGGTTAGTTATACCTTGAATATATTGATCATGATGCACACCATTGATGTACACCATCCATTAGAATTGATGCTCTTACATGTATTACTCTACAGAAGGTCATTTAACCCATTATCTCTGGAGTAAACTACCTTGGCAATACAATGACACTGTCAGTATGGATTTTCATATGCTGTTACTCATGTACTATGTACTCTCCCAAAATTCTGATGATACAATAGGGTTTACCTCCGAGGGGGGTTAGTTCCGTTATTCCTCAGCAATCAGCAATGGGGTTAACGTTACTAGACAGTATCGTTAAACTAAGGGAGATTCATGATATATATCTTGTGCTGAGCAAATAAGGGTTTGGCTAAATGCTGAGTTAGCGAGATTCACCTTGTTGTATTGTCAGAATTTTTGGAAGAGTGTGGTCTGAGGTGTTAACAGGTTTTATCTATATAATAGAAATCATTTCTGTGTTTGAATTGTCATATCTGTGCAGGAAAAATCCTAACTCTGATGACCCCTCAGTCACACGATACATAATATTATACTTGTTTCATTTTACGTCTACATAATATTATATTGAATATGTAATAAGAACAGCTATTAAAATATCATTTTTTTTTCAGATCATAATCTATTTCAGCATTCAATTTTCTGTCCATATCTTGAAAATGCAATGATTTAATATCATCAACTGGTCTCAGAGTTTAGCAGGTCATGGCCTAGCTAATAGGTGCTGCATTGATTAATATCATGCAATTATCCCACATATTAACTAGTAAAGGTAGTCAAAGTCATGTTGTCATAAGCTGTGATAGACCTGACAGTTGTCTGGAAAACAGAATGTTAACAGGAAAGCAAAATCTGCATGCTCCCACATGCTGATAGTGGTGCAGCAATGGGTATATTTGCCTTAATAACAGGCCCATAAAATAACCATGGTCAATTTTGACCCCAAAAGGAGTCTTCGGGTCATTTCTGACCCCATCACAGCCTTTAGGTTGTCTGAACACATTGATAGGTTCAACTGGTTAATAAACAATAATGACTCGGAGCGTAATGTAGGGTAAATTCATCTCTGGCGATCTTCCTTACTATTTGTGGTGCACAAAAATCACCAAACAAGTGTAATTTGTCCCATTATATGCATCTGTCCCACTTTCTATTTTGGTCCTCACATATGTCTTTGTTACAAGATTGGCCCATACATTACACTTCGAGTCAATGTGTTATGTACCTCTGAGGTCAGAATTGACCCCAGAACCTGTAATTAAAGCTAATGTACCTCCTGGGAGAATGCCTAGAAATTGATATAAAGGGAAACTCAATATGTCCTCTGTTCGAAAACTTATTCCTTCTATTTCATTGGAAAATATCAAATTCAGCAACTATGTCAAAACCAAGAGATAGCTAGGAGACATGAATCATTCAATCATTACATATATCAAGAGGTGTCATGTAATATTACCTATTCAGTCTTAAATAGTTACTGTTTCCCATAGGGATGCCATGCAAAACATGAACTATTTAAGACTGAATAGGTAATAGCTTACATTAATGGGATATATTGTATTTCCTGTACTATATACTTTCAGGGTGATCGGTATTGTATAAGGAGGCATATTGCTGAGAGTGGTAGTTTAACAAGCTGTGTGGACAAGGGAGAAGAAGCAGTATCATGATTCTGATGCCTAATACAATGGAATTATTACCTGATACTTGACACTTTACTGACACATAAAGCCTAAGGATATATTCCTCTGTCATTGTCTAATGAGGGAAATCTAAAGTGATCAGAGAATACATCTCTCATGACAATTAGGACGATGGATTTCCCATGACAGTGGAAGAGGAGACCAAGGTCAGCCAGCTGAACAATACTGGATGTATATTTATTGAGTAAATTTATCCACCTTTGTGACGATGTCTATTAGTTACAGTCCAAACGAGCTGGATGTAGGAGCAGAGAAAGAGCTGCAGGATAATTCATCAATCCTAATTCTAAACATGGCCACCACAGAAGTGAGTAACAACTCAAATGGTTCAATACCCATGCCACGATACCCTGGATTGCATAACTTTTCCATGACATACTTCACATATCATGGGTACATTGCTGCAGTGGTGTGCATCTGGGGGATTGCAGCCAACTTAGCAAACATTGTGGTACTTACAAGGAAGAAAATGATCTCCTCCACCAACACGATATTGATGTGGCTAGCAGTGGCAGATTTAGTGACAATGATGTCTTACTTTCCCGTCAGTATTCATTTCTATATCATGCATGACAGCAGACTATCATTTCCGACTTCAAAGAGTATTCACTGGATACAGTTCATGTTATTTCATATTAACTTCACAGTTGTAGCCCACACAGTGGCAATTTGGTTGACAATAATGCTAGCAATGTGGAGATATCTATTCATTTGTTATCCAACAAAAGGGAGCCAACTTTGTAGCATGCAAAATGCTAAAATTGTGATATTTCTAGTCTATTTATTAAGTGGCATCCTGTGCATACCGAACTATATGGCTACTGCGATTACAAAGAGTACTTACGAAAAGCAGGCAACCGAACATCACACTGCTATCAGTTTCGAATTTTATGAGTTTTGTAGCAGTTATATTGCCAAAGCAAGTCCTGCCTTAGATACGATTAATTACTGGATCCAGGCATTTTTGATAAAGCTGATACCATGTGGCTTACTGACTGTATTAACAATCCTGCTTATCATTGCCATGACAAAAGCCAATAAAAGGCGGATGCAACTTAAGTCACAGGGTAAGAAGGATGAATCAGATCGGGCAAGGGAACATAACCGGACGACTGCCATGTTGTTAGCAGTGGTGGGACTATTCCTTCTGACAGAGTTTCCTCAAGGTAATCCTCTTACATTACATTTATAATATAATCAGTGTGTTATACTGTGCCATGAGAGGCAGCTGCACAGAACTCGCAGATGGCCTTAGCACCAGTGTGCTACAGATAATGTAAAACACTTTATTTTCGCAGAACTAAAATTTTGCAACATTTGCCAATTTAGGTAATTTTGGGGTACTTGAATCCTGAATACCCCCTCGTGAATTTGCACGGAAATTTAGTGTTTTACAGTATTGATTTTTACAGTAGCAATATATATTATAGTGAGAACCTGTTTTAGTCAGATGGTTCTGTGATTGTGGTCTTTAAATGGATTATAATATAAGAAGATAAGAGCATAAGAGAAGTAACGATATATTGTAAAAAAAATAATTCAGACTACAAGATAACATTTTACAGGCCATTTGGTGACATAGTCACAGGCAAAACTATTCAAAGACTGTAACAATTTTTCAGGGAAAATCACTCTATATTTGCTTATTTCATCTATCATTTTTCCTTTTGTATACTTAGAGTGGGCAAAGCAAGCATTTATTGTTGAAATACCCTCGGCAGATAGTGAAAACATAATTATACTATTTACTGTTACTTCTTTTATACACACCCAGTCTTGAAATCTAGTCATCCCTCAAAATTGCAATTACGTAACCTGCCATCTAAAATAATCTAGCACTACCATACTTCTTAGTGACACAGACAGTTGATTGTTTGCTCACTGCAGTGGCCTTGGAAGAAAACCTACTTAGCAGGTGTCACCGGACATAATTGCTCCTGAGTATCTCCTGCCTCCCACCACTAACTGAACATCTTAAGGATGATCAGCTTATCGTAAAAGAATGTAAAGGTGATCAAAGGGTGACATCAAATTCATATTGCCATAAATAGGATGAAGATGTAGATTACACAGAAATTGTCTTACAATATCTTTTGGCAAAGAAGTAGGACAAAAATGTATAGAACTACACTCTCATAAGGGTTAAATTAAAAATAATGAAGCAAAAGTGTGACAATATGGTCATGAAACATGAAAAATGAACTTCCCCTTTGATGCCCTGGCTTCATTTTTTCCAATGAATAGAATGGGTGGCTCGTAATTAAAAACTTTGGGTTGCTTCATTATTTTTAACATGACCCATAATGAATTGCCTAAGAAGCTCTGCAGGGTACTGTTACAAATTTAACTTCCCTGCAGACATTTTTGATTCAACATCAGTTCTGCTAGAATCAAACAGACCTAATAGTAGTATCAGTATATAAACCCCTTGGTCATTGTGCAATAGCACAATCAAGGCGCTAGTGCACACATGTGACCATCAGCAGGTTACATACAAATGTAGCTTGGGGGCTATAAGCTTGATCCCAATTTAACTCCGGATACGACAATTCATATGAAAAACTATGTATAAAGCACTTGTAATATATAACCAGTCCGACATAACTCCGCACTCTTGTAATCAGCTGGGGTTACCAATGTCCATGGCTGCAGCATGTATGTGTGATCTAAAGTCTTGATTATCAGGTTCATGGCTAAGTATGGAAACCTATTTATAAAGCACTGATAATACAAAGTCAGTCCAAAAAAACATTGTACCAATGTACATGCAATTATTTAGGGTATTGACCATTCATACATGAGAAGTCTTGAACAAAGCACCTGTTATAAAAATACCAACACAACCACCCTGGGTTAGCAGAAATTCCTGCACCCGTTGGGTCCCAGGATGTGATGTCACAAATGAGGGATTATCCCTTCAGACAATAGCTGGGTGCAGGACGGGTCCCACACTTTCAAAGGCCAATGTGCAGGACGGGTCCCTGTAGTTTTTGTGTTAAAACTTCTCATAACATGATGCAGTAAAGGGGCCTGGGAAGTCTCCAGAGGTGTAGCCTCTTCTGCCAATGCATCCCTCCTAACATACAGGCTGTAATAGCCCACCCTTCCCTACTTACATCTATAGAAATCATAACATTTATCAAGTGGGACCCGTCCTGCACAGGCTGGAGGACCCGTCCTGCACCCAGGCAGATATTGACCA
>JAAUYA010242824.1_pt1 | contig 10357 bp, 11 predicted proteins | sample 7278161 | NCBI WGS metagenome assembly JAAUYA01 (sample SAMN14350120, study PRJNA611818) | marine sediment metagenome | isolation source: surface marine sediment (3m) | place: French Polynesia: Moorea | collected 2018-08
GCCGGAGTACCAGTGATACATCTTCAGGAGCCATATCATTCAGGTAAACGCTGAATCCGCCCCCCTCATAACGCTCTTGGCGATTGATTTTTAGGTCGGTGGAAGCCAAATTGAGATAAATTTCTTGGTTGTGCATGATCTCATTACTCATACCAATTTTCTCTAATCATGCCATAAATATAGGGTCAGTTTTACACTCAACAAGATACATATACTTAGTGGTGGAATGCAGAATATGAGATACAGAATGTAGGATGAAAAATCCTTATTTTTCAGTACTTACACGTTTTTTTAAACTCCCGTTTCATTTACGCCTTACCATAGATTTAGTTGTCGCTTTACCAAATTAAGTCTAAATCTAGTACAAAGTCAGGGCAAATAGGACTAAATTTTTCCCGATTTTTAGCAGAAATTTGATGCCATTTCTCCAAGGGAATCCAAGATGTATCTGGGGAAAGCACTGCTCCATTAGGTAAAGTAAAGCCGACATCTGAACCGAAAGCAATTCCTAATTTATTATCTTTATTCCATGTTGACTATTGTAGATGATGAGCGAGGGTTTAAAAGGCGATCGCTCTGAAGATCTGGAGAGAAAATTTTACATATATTATTTTAATTTTCACATAATTATTAGTATTTTGAGGTACTAGAATAGGATTGATTGATTATTTTTTAAACACAAATTTTGTCTTTGATTTTTTTCGTTACGGTATAATATTAACGGATAAACTTAGATACACAAATCTTTTATGAGTATAAAAACTCTCTCGCCAAGTCAGATAACTGAACAAATGCAGGAAGAAGCGGAAAGGCAAATCCGTGAGAAGAAAAAAGAGGTTGACTATAATACCATTGAATATCCTATTGAAGTAATAGTCCAGAAATTCTTAGATGGGCAAAATGACGACTCTAATGAATTATTTATTCCAGACTATCAAAGAGAGATGGCTTGGGATGAAAAACGACAATCTAAGTTGATTGAATCTATTTTATTAGGTCTTCCTATTCCTTATATTTATGTGGCAGATATTTCTGAAGAATTAACAGAGGAAAATATTTTAGATAACGAAGATTTAGGTCGTTGGGAACTTATAGATGGAACACAAAGAATTCGTACTTTAACTAGATTTATTAATGATGAATTAGAGTTACAAGGTTTAGAGAAGTTAAATAAACTGGAAGGCTTTAAATTTTCTGAGTTACTCCCTTCACGTCAAAGACGTTTTAAGAGAACAACAATAAGAATTGTTCAATTAACAGAAAATTCTGATGAAGAAGTTCGTAGGGATTTATTTGAAAGGATTAATACAGGTAGTGTTCAATTAAATGAAATGGAAAAGCGTAGGGGAATTCAGAGGGGAAATTTTCTTAATTTAATTGATAAATTAGCACAAGATAATAACTTTCTTGAACTTTCTTCTTTTTCAAAAACATCAGTTGACCGTAAAGAACCTCAAGAATATGTCTTACGTTTTTTTGCATTTCTTAATGATTACAAAAACTTTAATTCCCAAAAATTAACTGAGTTTCTTGATGAATATTTAAAGGAACTCAATAAAGCCGATCTAGAGACTCTTACAAGTATGAAAAATGAGTTTTATACAATGGTTAATTTTGTTAAAAGATACTTTCCTAATGGTTTTTATCAACAAACTAAAACAACAAAAAAACCTATAACGAGAATTAAATTTGAATCTCTTTCCGTCGGTATTGCTTTAGCTTTAAGAGAACAACCAAATTTACAACCTCAACCTCAGTCATTACAATTACTAAAGTCTCAACAATTCAAAGAATATACTAAAGGTGATGGAAGTAGTTCTAAAAAGAAAGTTATTCGCCGTATTGAATACGTTCGAGATCAGCTTTTAGGTGAACTGTAGTGAAAAGAGTATTGGAAGATTTTGACGAACGCGCTCAGGAAGTTAGTGATTATTTGACTTTTCTTAGAGATTTAGAACAACAAATAATTAAGTTGAGTAAAGATGGTAAACTCTCTACAATAGATTCTGAATTAGAAAAAACACTAAAAGCAACAGGATATTTATTGCTTTATAACCTTGTCGAATCTACTATGAGAAATGCAATTCAGTTAATTTTTGATTAAATAAGCATAAAAAAGATTTCTTTTGACGATCTCAGAGAAGAGCTAAAAAAATACATCTGGCAAAATATAAGAAAACGCAAAGTTGATAAACTTACAGCAGAAATTGTTAATCTTACGACAGATATTATTAATGTAAGTTTTGACCCCAATGATTTGTTTTCAGGGAATGTAGATGCTAGAGAAATTAGAAAACTCTCAACGAGCTATGGATTTTCAACTACCACTCCTCCTGAAACTAGAGATGGAATTGATTTATTATCTATTAAGACAAATAGAAATAACTTAGCTCATGGTTTTGAATCATTTAACGATGTTGGTAAAGAGACAACAGCTGAAAATCTTATTGCAATAAGTGAAAGAGTTATCAAATATCTGAGACAAATTTTAAATAATATTGATGAATATCTAGTTAACAAAGAATATATAGATTCTACTTAAATCAAAAGGATGTCTCCCTAAGGAATAGGGATTTAATAATTTATCGAACTGTAGGGCGCGAAGCACGAAGCGCGTAACGCAACAAGGATTGAAATTTGACACCTTATTTAATTCTCGTTCCTAACCATAACTGATAGTTCGGCTTACACTAATTTTTTTTGTTAAGAATTACTTAACAAAATGTTACAATACCTTGCATAAGTTAACAAAACAGCATGCTCAGAATTAATTAACAAAAATTTATCAGATAAAACTGTGACTAATAACATTTCTAGAGAGATAGAACAACTGAGTTGGCAATGGCAAGACTATCTAATTCCTTACACAGTATCAGGAGAAGGGCAACCTTTACTACTGATTCATGGCTTTGGTGCTTGTCTTGGTCACTGGCGTAAGAATATACCCGTTTTAGCTCAAGAGGGCTATCGAGTTTATGCCCTTGACTTACTGGGATTTGGGGCTGCAGACAAGCCGATTCTTAACTACAGTTTAGAACTTTGGCAACAGCAACTCAAGGACTTTTGGCAAGAAATTATTCAGGAGCCTACTGTATTTGTGGGTAACTCTATTGGCGCTTTATTAAGCCTGATGCTGATCGCTGACTTTCCTGAAATTGCTAAGGGTGGAGTCTTGATTAATTGTGCGGGAGGTTTAAACCATCGTCCAGAAGAGTTAAATTTACCCCTGAGATTAGTTATGGGAACTTTTACCAAGTTAGTGAGTTCGCCCCTATTGGGTAAACTAATTTTTAATAACGTGCGTCGCAAGCAGAATATCCGCCGTACCCTTTATCAAGTTTACCGCGATCGCCAGGCTGTCACAGACGAACTAGTAGAAATGTTCTATCAACCCTCCTGTGAATCATCTGCCCAGAAAGTATTCGCCTCAATTTTAACTGCACCACCGGGACCAAAACCAGAAGATTTGCTACCTAGATTAGAACATCCCCTGTTAGTACTTTGGGGAGAAGACGATCCTTGGACTCCCATCCAAGGTGCAGCTATCTACCAACAAATGGCAGATAGAAGTACTCAAGTTGAATTTTACGCCATTCCCCAAACTGGACACTGTCCCCATGATGAGAAACCAGAAATCGTTAACCCTCTGATTAGGGATTGGTTGGAGCGGCAATTAACGTCAACCAGTATAGAGAGGTCAATTATATAAGGGTTTTGAGGCTTCAATTTGGGTTCAGGTTGATTTTTTTCGGTCACAGTTTCCCAAAAATTTCAACATAGGCTATTATGTAAGGTATAATTCCTAACTCCTAACTCCGGTACAGACGTAAACGATTGTTTAACTTGCGTCTGTACTTTTGGCTCTAAGTATCGAGTTTATTTATCTCCTCAGATCTTATATCATTATCAAAAAATCCCAGAAAATTTAGTCCAATATTGATATGGTTTCCCGTTAAGCTAGAGTATAAGGGATAGCAGGTCAATTTAATCAAAAAATATGGAAACTGTAGCTCAAACGAATGTATCCAACTATATTCTGAATGCCAATAAATTGTCGAAGAGCTTTGGCGGATTAAAAGCAGTAAATAATGCTCAAATTAAAGTGAAAACAGGAGCTATTACTGGTTTAATTGGACCTAATGGTGCTGGTAAAACTACTCTATTTAATCTAATTTCTAATTTTATACGCCCTGATGAAGGTGAAGTTATTTTTGAGGAAAAACCAGTCCAGAACCTTGCTCCTCATCAAATAGCTAGAAAGGGTTGTATTAGAACTTTTCAAGTAGCCAGAGTGTTATCTCGTTTAACTGTTCTAGAAAATATGTTATTAGGGGTACAAAAACAAACTGGTGAGAATTTTTTTAATGTTTTAATAGCCAGAGGAAAAGTAAGAAAACAAGAAAAAGAAAATAAAGAAAAAGCGATGACAATTCTTGAATCGGTAGGATTAGTTGCTAAAGCTTATGATTATGCTGGTGCGCTATCGGGAGGACAGAGAAAGCTTTTAGAAATGGCAAGAACTTTAATGAGCAATCCCAAATTGATTTTACTTGATGAACCTGCTGCTGGTGTTAATCCCACCCTGATCAATCAAATTTGTGAACATATTATTAATTGGAATAAGCAAGGAATTTCTTTCCTAATTATTGAACACAATATGGATGTGATTATGTCTTTATGTAATCATATTTGGGTATTAGCAGAAGGTACTAATTTGGCTGATGGTAATCCTGAAGAAATTCAAAATAATGCCCAAGTTTTAGAAGCATATTTGGGAGAATAATTTCAGAACATAGTTCTAGAGGGTGAGGTTGAGAATATCAAATAAAATTCAATAAAACACTATTTTTATATCGAAATATAGATTTAAGTTTTTAAATTATGACCTATTGTTTAGGAATTATCAATCGTTTTGGTTTAGTTATGGGGGCTGACTCCCGTACCAATGCAGGAGTTGATTATATTTCCAGTTACCAAAAAATGTTTGATTTTTCTGTTACTGGGGATAGAGTAATCTTAATTTGTACTTCAGGTAATCTTTCTATTAGTCAAGGAGTACTGACTCAATTACAACGAGATATTCAGAATCGGGAAGAGGAAAATCTTCATACCCTTCCCACTATGTACGATATTGCTCATTATGTTGGTGATAAAAACAGACAACTTCAAGAGCAAGATCGTCAATGGTTAGAGAAAGATAATATCGATTATCGTTGTAATTTTTTATTGGGAGGACAAATTAAGGGGAAAGAAGTACAACTTTATTTAATTTATCCCCAAGGAAATTTTATTCAAGCAACCCCAGAAACTCCCTTTTTACAAATTGGTGAAACCAAGTATGGTAAGCCAATTTTAGATCGTACCATTAAACCAGAAACACCTTTAGAAGCTATGGCTAAATGCGCAGTTTTATCGATTGATTCTACTATGAAATCAAATATTTCTGTAGGACCTCCCATTCATATAGCCATGTATGAAGCCGATAGTTTTGTGTTACGTAATAAATTAAAATTACGTTTAGGACATCCGTATTTAGCTAAGATTCGCAAGCTATGGGAAGAGCATGTTCGTCAAGCTTTTGAAGCTATGCCTAATATTGAATGGGAGCAAAATTGGGAAGACAATGAAGATCATGTTTTGATAGATTAGGACTTTAACCGCTTCGCTTCAAGTCAAAAGTATTAGACCTGAAAATTTAATATTTTTCCTTGGGCTGACTCTACAATTGAATCTCGGATAAAAGAACTAGCATTAATAATCTCTATGCCAATTAATTCTCCTGCATCATTGAGTTCAGCAGTAATATTCGGATTAATTTCTACACTATTAGCTTCTGGTTCATCAGAAATGGTTAAATGAAGAATGTCTTCTTGTTCAAAGTATCTCATTTTAGCATTACTCATTGATAATATACCTCCCACTTTTTAGGCGAAATCGAATTTGTTGGCGCGTTGTGGCATGAATAGTTACAGGAGTTATAAAATTACCACTGTATTCATAAGGAATGATGACTAACCGATTGTCATGCTTACCTACGGCAATAAGACGATCAGTTTCTGTATCGTAGTACCTTTCTCCAGAGTATTTCAGAATTTCTTCGATTTTAGCAAGTTCAAATCCCCTAAGTTTTGCTCGATATTGTAAATAATCTGACCAGATAATATTTGGCATTATGAGCAGCCTTTTTTAATTATCTGCTATCTATCTTAAATCTAAATTGCTCTTTCAAAACCTTCTAATCTCAAACAGCGATCGCACTATAAAAGGGCACTAAACTCGATCCTCCACCGGCTTAAATTTAGGATAACTCCCAAGAGTATTGCCGAAGGATTCTCTTGGAATATCTGCTCTAATTCGGCTCTATGTTCCCAATAGCAGCATAAATTTGACTAATAGTTTAGATAGGGATGCTGAAAGTGGAGTTCCTCTGTACTCTAACCATAGGTAGTTTGTGCCATAATCAGTTCTACAACTTTAAGCGTTGTTACTGCAATGATGGGAACTTGATTCTCGTTAAGAAGGATGTGTTTATATTCGTTAGCAAATGATGAGTAAGATAGGTTAATATATATTCATTATTTGCGGTAATAGTAAGTAATAATAAAAGATACTAGAACTAATGTGCTACTAAAAGGATTTGGATTTTCTGGCTATAGGAGTTTTGGCAATGATTTAGCGAAGATTGCTCCGTTACGAAAAGTGAATTTCATCATCGGACAAAACAATGTTGGTAAATCTAACATCATCAAGTTTCTCAATGAGCAATATTCTTTCTTTACTTCGAAAGCGCTAGAATAAAGCATTATCCTACGGCAACCACAAATTCCTTTCGTGGACATAGATCGCCATATATCAAATGAGCAGGTAATACATAAGATTGCTTTTCCCTTGTTAAGGGATGAAATTGACGAACATGTAAATCGGAAGTTACAAAATAATCAAATGCAACATCTTATAGAACGAAAACTAGTTAGAAAAGTTTTAACGTCAAGCTTTCTATTTGATAAAGATTGTATTTGGTTTGTGTATAAATCTAATTCGCTAAGTAATCAGTTCAAGCTAGATGTTGATATTGAGAAAATCACTGACGTACTAGAGAAGCACGAATGGCAAAACCTCAGGTATCATATCACAGGGAAGAGCGGTGGTGGGTTAAAGGAGAATTGGATACCTGAAATAATAAGCTTTTTATCTTATGTTCCTTCCCCGACTCTTAAGATAGAGGTAATTCCGGCTATTAGGAAAATAGGTCAGTCTGGTAGTGAAGCTTCAGACTTTAGTGGTGAAGGAATCATTGAGCGGCTGGCAAAGATACAAAATCCTCCATTAGATCGTCAGAAAGAAAAAAACAAATTTAAAGCTATAAATAAATTTGTCCAAAATGTATTAGAAAACTCGAGCGCGAACATTGAGATTCCCTACGAAAGGGACATGATCCTCATACATATGGATGAAAAGACGCTTCCTTTGGAGTCATTAGGCACAGGCGTTCATGAGGTGATAATCCTTGCTGCGGCATCGACAATACTTGAAAATACTATTCTATGCGTAGAAGAGCCTGAGTTACATCTTCATCCCTTGCTTCAGAAAAAGCTTGTTAAATATCTGTCTGATGAAACCAATAATCAGTATTTGTTTACGACCCATTCAGCACATTTGTTAGATGCTGTAGAAGCGGAAATATTCCACGTCACTCAAAGACTTGGAAGTTCGCAGGTTGAAGCTATTTTCAGCACAAAACAAAGATCGAATATATGTAATGATTTGGGCTATAAAGCATCGGACATATTACAAGCAAATTGCATCATTTGGGTTGAAGGCCCATCAGACCGCATTTATCTAAATTACTGGCTAAAAGGTAAGCGGCAAGATTTAGTTGAGGGTATTCATTACTCGGTCATGTTTTATGGGGGTAGGCTGTTTAGCCATTTAACCGCTTTGGATGACGATGAAGTAACCGAAGGAATAGAAGACTTTGTGTCGGTAAGAAAACTTAATAGAAATACTATCATTATGTTTGATAGTGATAAATCTGAGTCTGGGGCTCCAATCTCAGCTACTAAGCAGCGTCTCCAGGAAGAGTTTGACCAAGTACCAGGATTCGCATGGGTCACCGAAGGGAGAGAAGTAGAGAACTATTTAGATATGGATCAAGTGGAAGAGGCAGTTCTGAAAGTACATCCATCTGCTGAAAAACTAATCCGCAAAGATAAATGGTCGAATCTTCTCGAATATGAAAAGAAAGGTACTCGTGAAAAGAAAACTGCAAATAAAGTCAAAGTGGCCCAGTACTACACTGACCATAACTCTGCCGATTATAGTATTCTTGACTTAGATAAAAGGATTGATAATTTGATAAAGTTTATATTGACCTCTAATGGCTACGAAATCTAACTATGAGGATCACAATCAATAGTTGGATACAATTTCTCAGCTTTCAATAAATGTAGGTAAAAAGACCATTGATGATTAGTGCGATCGCCGATAAAATTACAAGTTAGATGAGCAATGAAAGTAAGCGATTCTATGAAGCAGTCACAACCAGATATGCCAGCACGTGGCTTCGATATCATAGCTGAGGTTACCACTGAAACCCTAAAGGCAGAATCAGATGCACTCAATGAGCAGATATTTCCCCTCTACGCCAAGTATTACTCCGAAGAAGATCTGGATAACCTGATCGCGTTTTACAAAACACCAACTGGACAAAAAGTGATTCAGACGATGCCTGCTCTTCTTCAAGAGAGTATGCAGATTGGTCAGAGGTGGGGACAACAGCTGATACCAGAGATAGAAAGCAAGATTAAAGAGAAGTTAATCAGCGAAGGTATTATTTCTGAGTAATACCAGTTTTCATCAAGGATGATAGACATACATCAATACCCTCACCCCAGCTCTTTCCCGAGGAGAGAGGGGGAGTGATGTATCTCTCAAGGTTAGAGAAAATTGATATTATTCATTCGTATCTCACTTTAAACTGTTAGCTAGCAATATCCTTAGTTCGCAATCGGAACGAATTTTATGAGGCTTATAGCAGTAATGTTTCTAATCATCATTACCATTTCTCTCCCAATGCCCTTTTCATCTGCTCAAGAGACAAAGATTGTACCAAAAGGTTCGCGACTGTTTGCGATCGCGATCACGCCACCGGAAATCGAGAATTCTCGCAATTTTTGGCAAGCCTACGAGGAAGCTCTCGATTTGGCAATTGCTACCGGTATTGACTTACCAGGAGAGCTTCCTTTCACCTGGAGTAAAACTGAAAAGCGAGACTTTTTTGGCCGAATTAGCTATCGAGATGACAACACGCTCAAAGTCATCGAAATCCTAAAAAGAAAAGGATTGCCAGTGGTGATAACAATTGCTCCATTTGAGACGGCGAACAATCGTATTCCCAAAGATTTAAAGCAATTACCCTACGATCATACTAAGGTTATGAAACGATTTAGAAAATTTATTGATTGGGTTTATGAAGTAACCAATGGTTTGGATGTGGTAGCTATTGTTTTAGGCAACGAATTTGACGTTCATCTTGCCTTTCAAGCAGCAAATGGAAACGATAACTGGGATGAGTTTGAGAGGATGGCTGCTCAAACAAAATTCTATGTAAAGTCCCTAGATCGCTGGAGCTCGGCACCATTTGCCCTAGAGCCCACATACGATGGACTAACCGGACTCTATTGGCGGAAACTAAGGCGCATCAACCAGCTTGCGGATATCATCGGTGTTAGTTACTATCCCCTGGGTGAAAATTTGGTACATGAACCGACCATTCTTGGCAAGCACTTGCTTGATTTATTCGAGATCTATCCCCACCAAAAAATAGATTTTTATCAGTACGGTTATCCAAGTAGCCCACACATCAATGGCAGCCTCGAAAAACAACGTCAGTTTATTGAAGAAACATTCAAGCAATGGGATATGTATGATGACAAAATTCGTCTAATTACGTTTACGTGGTTGTACGACGTCGAGCAAGTACATATTGATGGCATGAGTACTGACACTCTTGGCGATATTCCTTCATCTCAAGCATTTGTTGAGTTCTTGGGGAGCTTGGGGCTTCATGGCAAAAAAGTCGGCAGCGAAAAGCCTGCTTTCAAGGAACTGAATAAGCAATTGCAACTGCGAGGATGGTTAGATTAGAAGGGTGCACGGAAGAAACAGTGAAGGAGGAATTTTGTTTTAAGCGATCGCCTAATATCATGTCTAATTGATTACCCATAATAAAAACAGCAACGTGCGTAGGTTGGGTTGAGGCGACGAAACCCAACTTTTTCAATAATTATCAAAATTACTTTTGACTTTTGCCTTTTGCTTTAAAGTTGAAGTCTTTTAAAATTAAAGCAAAATAGTA
>JAAUYA010098244.1_pt1 | contig 10355 bp, 5 predicted proteins | sample 7278161 | NCBI WGS metagenome assembly JAAUYA01 (sample SAMN14350120, study PRJNA611818) | marine sediment metagenome | isolation source: surface marine sediment (3m) | place: French Polynesia: Moorea | collected 2018-08
GCAATATATCAATTCAGGTGTAGAAACTCCATATAAGGAGCTATAATGTTAAATCCCATTGAAAAGTTCAAGAGGTCAATTCTGCACCTGAAAAGATCTCTCCATCACTGAATTGGGAGTTGCGGGTTGGCTTGTGTAACGACCTTATTCTTGTAAACCATTTTTTGCTAATATGCAGTATCGCGATGTTATGCTGGAGGGAACCCTCAATTAAGGGCCACAGATGGCCAAGGAGGGTACCATTTAAATAGACATGCAATGCTCCCTTTGGCCACCTTCTGCACACCTGCAGAATTCACATGGAAGTATGTATGAAGACTGCTTCAGTATGATACAGAATATAGGCAGCCTATACACATACATTCAACCATTCAACATCATTATTTGCATTATGTGCATTATTATCTGACTCGGCTCGTTCAGAGCCGACATCAGATCCTGTTAAGCTGGTCATCGGTGGCTATCCGGATGCTCACCGGCCGGATTTGTCTAACCTAGTTTAGAGAATCCAGTGGTCTAATTTTGATGATGATTTAGGGGCTGTTTACTGTCATGGTCTAGTTGAGTATGCCATGGTGGAAAAACAATCAATGTCCCCTTCATTATTTTTTTCCAACAATGGGGGGCACCCACTAAGGACAATAAAATTCCCTTCTTCGAGACAAATTTTTCAGTCAATCGAAGGTCCTCCCCAACACAAAAAGGTTGTCTCCTTTAAGTTGGCATGATGAACAAGCATACTCAAAATGTAGGCCCCCTACAGAAATTGGCCACCAGACTATAAGGCTTTGTGTACCTTTTTTGTGTGATGGGTGGACATATTATATCCAATCAGAATATCTGGCAGATTGTATGCAGGTCTGCAGGTTTTTGAAAAATACTCATCAACCAACCTTAAGTAGTAAGACATTCTTTCCATTTCATTTGTATTGTATTTTAGGGTAAGGGCTTCATGCTAATATTGAGTGAAAATAGCCTTGGAGTGAATGTATGATTGTATAAGGGAGTGTTCATTATTTACATAAGGGGGGGGCGGAAAAAATGAGGGGGGCTAGTAACTTTTGTGTTGCTCGGAAGGGGGGGGGGGGTATGTAACTTTTTCTAGCAAAAAAGGGGGGTTATCATTATTTATGGGGGGGGGGGTTGATCACTCATCATGACCACGATTGACTAAGGGTGTGCGAAACTAGGGTGTTAGTAATTTTGGTTCCACAAAGAGGGGGGTATGTAACTTTCTGCGGCCGAGTTCAAGTTTTCCCGCCCCTCATGTAAATAATGAACACTCTCTAACTATGAACTACCTATTTCAGCATCTCAGAATAATGTGGATTGCATGAATTATGACTGTTTCAATACATATTGGTTTTACAATGATGGTGCTGGAGATTACATTATTCAAGTCAGGCATTGGTGGTCTTTTACCAAATCAGGTATGAAAAATCAAGCACAAGAAAAAGAAACAAAAGTCCTATTGTAGTAGATTGATTGCAGTACAAGTTGATTGATCTGTATGAAAGGAACATGGCCCAAATCCCTCCGACGAATCCCACCTGCTGGAAGGTGCACCCATTGGGCTTGATTGCTGCCCTTATGCAATCAATTGACCAAATTTAATATGTCGGTCACTTACCATCATCCAAGCTGTATAGGTTACCAGCAAGGACTTTAACCTAGGGTGACCCCTGAGCCTACCCCATGTGTCCATGATTAAGGGACGAGTACCCCCTCCTCCAAGTGCAATGGACGTCGTAAACTGCTTGCACCTTTATTACCTTATTATCTTATTTAAGTGATAGGTCACAAGGATTCGTTGACCAGAGGAGCCTTGCCAGAGCTCCTTAAGAGTCAGGTTAGCCTTAATCACTTACACTTATGGGCCTGCTAACCTACTTACATAATAAGATACATGAATTAAAACCTGGAAAGAAACATAATATATTACGCCTGCCCTGACTCTCTTATGGGTGGGAGGGTGTTTCAAAATTCAGTCCATACAGGATGATCAACTTGAATTCTCACTGACTGTAAACTCACCAGCAGTCATGTGACTCGGCCTAAAAGGTAATGGGTGGAGCCATAGACTTTACAAATTGTCACACACTTGCTGATTGGTTTACAAAGTTGTGAGTTGACATTAAAGTGCTATTTGCACTGTTTTATTCAGTCCATACAGGACGATCAACTTAAACCCATTGACTGTAAACTCACCAGCAGTCACGTGACTCGACGTAAAGGGTAATGGGGTGGAACCATAGACTTAAGAAAGTTGTGAGTTGATGTTGAAGTGCTGTTTGCACTGTTTTACCATGGATTTGAACGTTAATGTAAAGGAACGACTGCCCAATGCCCATGACATCATCATGGCTATCATGGCTCCTGATTGCATTTTATCAAACATTGATTGAATTGATTATTTTAAATACAGTGATTTCTGGGATAATCATAGCATGATCATGTTTCATTTTATCTTCCAGGCAGATATACCATTTGAAGGGAATGAAACTGCAAGTATTTTACATGATTATTATTACAATACTTTTCCATTCCTTAAGAATAAAATAATATTTATACTTAATACATCATCAGTGAATAGAAAACACCTTGATCACTTTATCAATCTCTGGCAAAGAATAGCAGATTTAGGTACAGTGCCTGAACAGTTTAATAAGAGGCTCTTTTCAATAAATAGTCTCCAAGGTTCATATATCTTAGAGAATATGGAAATAACCAATTCTTCTATCATATTAAAACAAAAATCAATTTTCCTTCAAAATTCTACACTGATCCATGTCAACATTACGCTACATGGAGATCAAAATAATTCTGTCCACATGCATAATTGTACATTTGATGCAAGTGTATTAGTCATCGATTCTATTGAGAGCTTCATGATCAGGTCGTGTCACTTTGTGCCCAGAATGATTGCTAACAAACAGAAGGCCAATTATATGCTTAAAGTAACAAGAACTAATATTCTTCGCATAGTGAAATCTACATTTATGAATCCTGTTAGTGCAGATAATAGGAAGGGAGAAGTCAATAGTCATCTTGGCATCTCGGTGACAAATGTTTCATTCGTGGAAATTTCACATTGTGCATTTACAAATATTAGGTCAGATGTATATAATGGGTCAGTTATATTTATAACATCAAGTCAAGTTTACCTTTAGCAATTCTCAATTCATTTTCAATTCTGCAAGCTGTGGAGTCATATATGCCAGGTTCTCTGTACACATGACTAATGTTAACTGCTCTTTTATTGAAAATCATGGTCTAAGTGATGTCATAATACAAGGAGGAGGTGCCATTTATATGTCTGATATTAGCACTATCAGAAATGTACACTGTTTATTTCAAGCCAATTCAGCAGAAAGATTAGGAGGAGCAATGCTTTTGAGAGAGAATGTGGATGTAGTAAATATCCATAGTGATTTTCTAGGTAATCATGCACTAACACTTGGAGGATGTTTTTACATTGAGTCAAGTGTGACCTTTGTATGTATCAGTTCCAGTTTTAAAAATAACAATGCGGGAAATTCTGGAGGAGTAATACTTTCAAATCACCCTTCAGATTTAAGAGGAGCAATAGAGGCAGACTATGATTCAAATTCTGAAATCATTCTTATTGATTCTATCTTAATCGGAAATCGTGCAGGTAAAGGAGGAGGAGTCAGTGGAGCTTGGTTAGATATGTTACTAATAATAGATTCTCAATTCCTAAATAATACACAAACAGGCAATGGAATTGGAGGTGGAGTAATTTTTGTAAAAGATGAAATTAATAAAAAACTTGATTGGAATTTAATGTACAATTGCACATTCTCTGGAAATACTGGTTATAGTGGGGGAGCTTTATATATAGGTGATGGACATATATTTGATATCAGACACTCTATTTTTTCCCACAATGTTGCTAATTTAAATGGTGGAGCACTGGAAATAGGTGGTAATGTTAGAGTAACTGCTACTATTTTTTCAGAAAACAGGGCTCAAGAATCTGGAGGGGTATTTTTCACTGAAAAGGAAAATGTTTCCTTACACTTAGTTAACAGTAAACTTACTGGCAATTCAGGTAAGATAATATGAAGAATTAAACTTGTGCTACTTGCTTTTTTGGAGTTGTTTCATATCTTGCTCATAAGGTCACCTTTTTATTGGACAATGAGCTCAAGTCAGATTTTTCACCATCACTGCATAGGGAAATGGTTAGATCGAAATACCAATCTGTAACAGCAGCTAGAGTCTAATGTCATCCAAAAAGTGTTTCGATGCCGGACCCACAACACAGAGGTCAGGAGGATGAAATCAAGAGGAGAGTGAGGATGAAATCAAGAGGAGAGTACACTCCCCTAAATAATGAGCATTTCCTAATGAGAACACACAAATCTGCAGGGAAAGTGTGCAGGATAAGTCTTCAAACTTTAAGGTGGAGTTCCAAGGGTTTTCCAAGGTTGTCAAGATGGCTATTGAAAGCTATGATCTAAGTGAATATATTGTGACGTGCCAGGTTCACCCTGTCTTAGTAAAACGGGTCCAGCGTACGGTCCGTTCTTATTTTTAAAATATTTAGGTAGTTATCACAAGGTAAAGCCGCCTTGGCTCCAGGCTACGGCGAGACACGGGCCAATATAAGACCTGTTTTACTACAGCAGGGTGAGCCTGGCAAGCCACAATATCTTCCGAGATCATATGGATGATCCCTGAGATCTTCTTAGGACCACCTTGAGAGTTCTAATTATCACAACCACTTACATTTTTCATTCCAAAATTTTCGATGCCGACAGACCAAAAATTTGGAATAAAATATGAAAGTGGTTGTGATAATAAGAACTCTTACAGTTGAAGTTGTGGAATTATGGACACAATAAAATGAGTATAACTGGAAAGATAAGCAAGATATGCCATGGCTCATATTGTTTGATTGACCCAGTAACAAGTAATGCTCATGGAAAACTGTCCATAATTCCACGACTTCAACTGTAAATCACGCCGGATATAACCAAACAAGGAATAGATCATGGTCGCCAAGGTAACATCAATGCTGACAGGTGGAGTTTCTCCCAAAAATGACTCGCAGGAAGTTTGACATATGGGGCATTTCAATCTCCACATGATTTCAGGTGCTGATGGTGGGGTCCTTGCCATTAAGGAAGATTATTACACAGCTTCTACAAGAACTGATGCCATGATTAAGAGCCGAAACTGCGTTTACAAAATGAACAAAGGAAGCTCATCGGGAGGTGTTTTTTACATGGTGGCCACAAATATTCTCCACAGTGAACATGATGTCTATCTAGCAAACACTGCCCCAATTGGTTCAGTCTTACAAGCAATACAGGGTTATACTGATGTTAAAATGATAGGCAACATGATTGCAGACAACATAGCTGATGACGGAACTTTGTATGCAACAGATCTATCAAATCTGGTCATTCATAATACAACCTTTAGGAATAACATAGCTATTGTTAATGTTGCTGTTTTACTAATTGAGAATTCAATTGGCAATTTCTCATGCACTATTTGTATGTTTATGCATAACAATGCAAGGTTTGATGGTCTTATAAGTATAAATCTGGCAAGAATTATAAATTTAGATTTCATTTCAGTTAGAAATAATAATGCTATTTCAGGGTCAATGATACAAATCAAAGAAAGCATCCAGATTTTCATTCAAAAATCTTATTTTTCAAATAATTATTGTTCAGATGTTGCCTGTGCTTTGAGTATTATCAATAATGAGGTGACAGAGATAGATACGTGCTTCATTTCAAGTAACCTAATCAGTGATAACAATCCGTCTGACAAAAGTACAGTAGATATGAAGGGGAGATATGTAAAGATGATACATGTGGTGTTCATGGGAATAGGTGGCAACATTTTGACAGCTGTTTCTGATCAAAGTATAATTCTGCAGAATATATCCTATTCTTGTCCTAAAAAACATCATTTTGAAACATTATTTCAGACACCTTTTTCTGAGAAAGGTGTCATACTGGAAGGTATAAACAAAAGTTCATTTGCTATAAAATGTGTCGGATGTGCTCACAATCAATACCGGGCTGTTGTATCATCATACACAATAAGAAATGAAGTAGGGATTGATAGTAAAAGCATTAAAGAAACTGACATGTGCTACAAATGTCCCTCAGGTGCTATATGTAAGGATAAAACTGTTGTTGCAGACGTTAATTACTGGGGCTATGTAGACGGCAATGAATTTTCCTTTGTATATTGTTCAGTTGGACACTGCTGTCAGAGCAGTCCATGTGATTCATATGATAGTTGTAGTGAAGGACGCATTGGCAAACTATGCACATCTTGTAGGGATGGTTATCAGCTGGTTGTCTCTAATGATGCTTGTATATTATCTGAATATTGTGTAGATAGTTGGATATATGCAGTAATTATTGTGTCGGGAATTGTGTACGTTCTAACCTTTTTTATTAAGGTGGAATTCCTAAATGTTTTGCAGATAGTTTATCTAAAAATTGTAAGTTATTGTCAAGAAAAGGCATAGCAAAAATGGTAGGCATACAATCAAAAACACAAAACGATGATTCTAATGAGCCTAGTACTGCTGAAAAACAAGGAGCCGAGGAAGGGGGAAAAAAGATCATGGAAAAGACTCTCGATCCCATAATTGAAGAAACCAGTATACATTCAATAGAAGATTCAGCAAGGTTTTGGCAAATTCCATGTGACAGTGTTGAAATATTCCATATAATAGTGTTTCATTTACAGGACACTCATTTGTTTCAAATTAGGTTTCCTGGTATGCCAGGTTCATTTTTTTCTCTGGGAGGATACATAGATAAAATAATCTCCTTTGCTCGGCTTGATTCCCTGGCATTTACCAATAGGTTTGCTTGCTTAGCACAAGGATCAACACCAGTTACAAAACTATTGGTTAACATTTCTTTAATTCCCTTTATGATCTGTATATTTTTGGCATGTGCTTTGTTTGTGAAATTATCACAATCAGGGCACCAGGTGAAGAAACGACTCATGTCTTCGGCATATCAAGTACTATTATTAATAGTTTTATTTACCTCTCAGCAGCTGTCTATATCAGCATTGAATTTGGTCAATTGCGTGGACCTCGGCACAGGTGATTACCTTAAGATAGACACCACAGTAAAGTGTTATCAACCATGGCAGTGGCTTACATTTGCTTATATACTATTATTTATATTCCCCCTTTGGCTGGTTTTGTTTATAGCACCAGGGCTTTTGAGATCAGGACTAATTTCTGTAAGAATATTTATATTTGGTCTGCTATTTCCTGGACCTTTTCTGTTATACCTTGCAGGAGTAATAAAGAAAGCAAGAAACCAAGGTGTGAAGGATTGCTGCCATGATATTATGGCAGATGCTATTTTGGGTGAGGTCTGTTATAGTTATAAACCATTTCCTGGTTATCGCTTCTTATGCTGGGGAGGTTTGGTAGAGTTAAGAAGGTTGGCATTAGTATTATTTGCCACCCTCATTCCGGAGTATTCCACAAAAATAATGTGTATGATAATGATTATAATACTTGCTTTTACTATTCATTTTATATTCCATCCTTATTCAGATGTAACAGCTAATGTTTGTGCAAATGTTAGTTTAGTTGCTACAATGTCCGTTGGAATAATTAACTTTGGTTGGACAGCTATTCTTTATGCTGGGAGTGGGTTTGAATATGGAGATGCATGGAAAATAGCCCAGGGTATAGCTACATTAGAAATTATTTTTACTGAAATAGTTCCATTGGGAATGATCTTGTTTTGTTTTGGACAGATCCTTTGGATAAATACTATTGATAAAAGTACCTAAATACTCAGAACAAAAGTATGTGTAACATTGTAGTATGATAAAAAAATAATGAAGGTGGATTTGGTAAAGTTAAATAAATATATGGAGAATTAAATAAGATTGTTTGTTTTTCACTTGCAAATCTTAGTATGGTATTATCCTTCTCTGCATAGTGAGGGGTCTGGGGTCTTGGACTTGCCCTGTACCACACCAAAGTTAGCTTTTGACAAAGACTTGACTTAAACTTCTCAGTAGACAGGATAAATGTATCAGGTCCCTGCAGAAAAAGATATCCATCAACTATCCAGGGGACCACAAGTGTGATCAAAATATGGTGCCTCACTATGATAAAATCTGAGCTTGTGATTTATCTTTTTCTATCATCAGTTAGCATAATTCAATGTGTTGGGACTTTGTCAAGCTCTATCGGAGCTTTGTCAGAAGATGAGGAACTTATCAGGCCCACATCAGGACCAGGTGCTATTATATGTTGAGCTTTGAAAGGGCTTATCTGAGGTGCAATATGGGACAAGGCATCTGCAATGTAGAAGGTCTCGTGAGAAGTAAAAGTTGCGATAGGTGCTGTGTAACAACGTTCTTTCCAATAATTCAAACCCATTCTCGCAACTTTTCTCATATGTTTCCAGTAAACCAAACTGAAAGGGTTAAGTATGGCATTCATTGGTAATACGATAGATGTTGCCCAGATCAGGACATTGAAGGGATATTCCTTCCAAACAAATGTTATAATGAGAATAATACAGCACGGAATCCAGCAAATAAGGTTTGTTAAGGAAATAAATACAGATGTCTTCCTATTGCCAGATTTACTTGAAGTGCTCTTTACTAAAAGGTTGGCTGTTTTCTGTTCAATATGTAGCAGGAGATACAATATTGGTAACAAGAGGGTTGATGCCATTTGTAAAACTAAAATTAATATTGATACTAGCAGTGGAATGATTGACGTGTCAATATTTCCCAAAAGGAAACAGAGACCAGTTGGCAGGATTTTCGAGTCAGATAGAAACCTATACAGTAGCATTGTGGTAACAGACATTACGCAACTCATGTAAATGATTCCAACTATCCACTTTTTAACAAATTCTTTCTCTAGGAAATGTGAGTTTAAAGGCCACTTTACTACAGAGAATCTGGAGATCGCAAGGAACACCAACGAGACACATGACATGATATTAGACAGGAATATAAGCACAGCTGAAATATAACACATTACACTACCTCTCCAGTAGGATTCATAAAGTATATAGTGATTTTTATAAAACATGTCTGCGCTAGCTATTATTACTAAGCTTATGCAAGAGAAAACATCACCAACAGCTATCATCATAACAATTGATTTATAATTATATCCTGCTTCTTTCGTTATATCCATTATAAAAGGAGTAGAAATTAGTGTAACAACATTTGATAAAAGTCCTCCAACAGCTAACAGCCACATAATAAGTCGGCAACTGCCATTCTCAAGAAGTCGGCCACATGACTTTGGCCAGCTTGTCCTGATTTTACAAGATCTTTGTTCTACAAAACAGCATATTTTGTAATAAGTGGCTTTAATAATGGATACATGTTGGATATTGTTTAAAACTGATAAGCTTACATCCATTATTGGATTGTTATCTAATTTAAGCAGTATCAATGTAGAAATCCCTAAAAATATGTCCCGCTTTAAATTGTTGATGTAATTAAAAGACAAATCAACATATTTAATGGATGATGAGGCTGAGAATATGGTAGAATCTATATTGAAAACATTATTCCAACTTAAATTGAGATAAAACATCCGTGGCATATTCTTAAAACACCCACTAGATATTTCTGTCACATTATTCCCATAAAAATCTGTATATATGATGTCTGTTATCTTTGATTTAATTAAGTGGTCAATACAAATTACTGACAGATTATTTTGTGGTACATGTAATATCGATACATTTTCAAAATTATGAATGAACATTATGAGTTTATTGGTAAAAGTGCAGTTAGTCATTGATACTAAAACATAAGGGAATGCCCCACCATATTCAGTAAATACCTCAAATTGACAGATGATGGAAAATAACAAACAAAAGCAATTACTTGGACAAGCAGGAAATTCAATGTCACAAAGAAACTCATCATCTCCATTCGGACATTCAATCAATCCATTTTCATCACAAACACTAGACAGGTAGAGACACACAGAAGAGTTTCTACACCGGAACTTATTTATGCAATCGGGATCATTACAGTAAGTTGTGTCTTCTTCTGTTCCACCAGGACAATGCCAAATCCCATCACAAACATATCTCCATGGTATACAATAAAAACCTGGACATTTCGTAAATGTGTCATAGCAATCCGTACTGATAGCTGAATTGATAGGAAATACCTGAAATTCAAAACATGTTCGCTCATCAGCATAATCTGGAAAAAAGTCAGATTTGCAGATCATAATATGAAGCATATTCAGACTCAGAGTAAGATTGGTATGATGATGATGATGATGATGATGATGATGATGATGATGATGATGATGATGATGATGATGATGATGATGA
>JAAUYA010297621.1_pt1 | contig 10354 bp, 8 predicted proteins | sample 7278161 | NCBI WGS metagenome assembly JAAUYA01 (sample SAMN14350120, study PRJNA611818) | marine sediment metagenome | isolation source: surface marine sediment (3m) | place: French Polynesia: Moorea | collected 2018-08
CCAAATCCACCTTAGCAGTGAAGCTCAGTGTGTCAGCCATCATTTACCCCCGGTGGACTGCCACAGTGCATGTGGTTCCAGTGCAGGATTGGCTAAAATGGTATAGGAAAAAATACATTGTAGCTGTATAGGAGCTATCACTATCAGATCCAAGACTGTTAAATCATGTAAATAATGATTGTCCCATGACATCCTGCCAGAGATATTGAAAGAGTTTGCACCTGGCTGTTGTTCTTCTTGTATACTGGGACTACCGTTCCATCCGTATTGAGTGGAAATATTTGTAGTTTAAATGTAACATGTTCCTGTGTAATGTCAGCCATGGTTTCTGTGGAGACATCTAGTACTTCTGATGTGATGTCAACATTGTAGAGCTCTTTACCAACCGCTCGCACACAGCCTGTAATCAACAGACCTATCAATAAGTAGCTAACTGACCCATGCAGGACATCTGACACAATGGTGGGGGGGATTTAAATTTGCATTTAAGGATCTGGGAAACTTTCTATACTAATGTGCCCATCACAAAATTATTTCTTTGTCATGTTAAATCACTGCCAACATCATTACTCTCCACTCTGGGGCGAAATTTTCAAAATGTGTTAAGTGAGCACTTATTTGTAAGTGACCGAGGATTTGGTGATTTCCTTATATAGGTTAGTTATAAGTGTCCCAGATTCTTTGGATTTGAAAATAGCTGGAATTGCTGACATTGCAATTAAGGATGTAAGGATAAACTCAGGCAAATAACCAGATAACCAACACTAATTTTTCATACATCTTTGGATCATTCCAAAGTCCAAGCCAATAATATTACAGATACCCTTACATAGGGATTTATGAGGCAGTCTAACTAAAAAATGTTAATTGCATGTTCAATGATGTTAATCAAATGTTAATTCATTAATGATATGTATGACCATTCAGAAAAATCAGCAAAATTTGCTGCATCAAAATCTTATCCCTTCACAGGAGTAGGCAAGTTAAAGGCCATAGTTGATCCAGGTTCCCAACCCGGGGTCATTTAGTAAGGACTGGTAGTGTGGCAGTCCACCAGGGGTAAATGATGGCTGACACACTGAGCTTCACTGCTAAGGTGGATATGGTCGATTTCTGAGTATCCTAAGGGTATCCCAAGACGATCAATGAAAAATGTGAAGTGGTATAGTTCATCACAAGTCCGACCGCAAAACATGTGTCTTACCCACAGCTGACCGCAACAGGTAGCTTATGCTGTGTCTACCAGGGTCTGCAAAAATGACATCCTCTACATGCTGAAATTATGTTGACTTTCCACATACACTGAACTTTTTCAAATACCCTTGGAAAAGTTGTGAAAGTTCTGAAAGTCAAACTTTAAAAGGTCCTTGGATATCTATCCCATGAAAAACCCACTCTATACCCGGAGTGGGAACAATGGGTTAACCTATCTAAAACCTGAATGGGCCCCGCTAGGGCTCGTTATCTGGGTGAAGTTAGCTTTCCTTCCTGAAATTTTTGCCTTCCGAGAGTGTCTACTTACAATTTTCGTAACATTGAAACAAACATCGTAGGAACATCTTCTCGATAACAATCAGCGTCAATCTTACATTGCCTGACAGGAAGTCCTAACAGACACATGATGTAGACTTGACTTCCAATTAAGCAGCATTTTAGTGATCCTACTACAGCAGTTTGACATCTAATTGAGACCAATTAGCGTATAACTAGCAGGATTACAGTAAGCTAAGCTACTGCAACAGGCATCCATGACAAAAGTAATTTCACCTCCCTGGCATGATGTGTGTCTCTTTCTCAAGTAAATAGTCTTTTATGTGGATATCAGAGTAATTGCATTAAAGGACATCCTTGGTCTATCCTTCATCAGCTTCCAAATACCATACAGATTTGTTTGCACATGAAATGCTGGGCCAACTAATTAAACATTGCCATATTGATATCGGCAAGATGGGGGTTTGGGGAATACTGTTTTCCATAAAGCTAGAGAAAGGCTATAATTGGACCAAAGTAGAGTAACATGTTTGGCATAATATATCCTGCTTGGGGTGTAACTCTAGAACCAAAAAATAATCTGCACAAGGGAAAGGAACACATGGGAGGTAGGTGTCAATAGTATCCCATATGGCCAATATCTAAATCAGGCTTCGGTTAACTTTCCCCCTGGTGAAGACAGAACTTAAAATTTTGGTACAGGTGATTGAATCAGTTAGCAAATATACACAAAGTAATGGGTTACGGATGTTCAGTTAAATGCATTGGAATTCCACCTTGAACACACCATGATCAACAACCATTACTGGTCACTTTTATTATTCCCAAGTTTCCCATCTGTAGCAAGATCACCATTCACTCCTCTCTATAAATCTTTGAATGTGGATTGTAGTAAATTACAGTAACTAAGTAGAGATGATGCCTGGAATACGCCGATGTCCTTAAGCTTTTAGCCCCTGACCCGCATGGTGCTTTATCCTCTTTTAGTGCCTGATTATGACGGGCCGCATGGTCATCTGTCTTAACTACAAGTAATGAGTGTTGGGCAGATTTTACTAACCTTTATTAACTCCTTGTCATCTCTCAGTCTTAATTGTGTCCCATAGGAGATGATCAATCTTAGTGGAGTCAAGGTGGTCAAGTTAAGTGAGGCTACACTCTCATAACTATTAACTTGTTCCACTGATTATAGACAAGAATTACTTGGACTTGGTCAACTGCATTTCATGGTCACAAATAAAGCACTTCTTTGTAATGATTGTGCCCATTTTTTGTCCCTTACTCTACCACACATCCCTCAGTCAGCAATTTAGTAAATGCAGACACTCTTGAGCCATTGTCTCTGCAGCTCAATTAGCCATTCTTTCTGAGGGTGTAGAAGCAACCATCCTTTATGCTCAGCATGGCTTTATGGCTTCACCACCTTCACCCTTAAACAGGATATGCAGGAAAAGACACTTAATCATCTTTAACCTGCAGTAGAGTGGCTACTTGGTCAACCTGCAGGTTATTTTCTAAGCTGGATTTTACCTGGTGAAAATAGGCAATTGCTCTGTTGTCTGAATTTAGATGGGTGCTGAAGTAGAATAATCCTTTAGTGTTATCACATAGATCTAAAAGACACATAAGCCCTCCATGATATTACACATAAGGAAAAAATAACATGAGCAATCACAGGTTTCATCTAAAATTAATAAGATCATTACTGAAATGGTTTAGGTTACTTTGGGCCTGCATGAGCTGTAAGCATGGGGATCAGTGGGGGATCAGAAGCCAAACAATGTACCATACAGATTGACTTTCAAGGCCCAGTCTGGAATGGTAACTAAACAGCCTCGCTCTCATTCTATGGGTTTCTTTGAAAGCCGGTCAAGCTACATGTACTATTACCTATTCAGTCTTAAATAGTTCCTGTTTCTCATAGGGATGCCATGCAAAACATGAACTATTTAAAACTGAATAGGTAATAGTATACCTAACACATGACTAACAGTGATCTTTCCTGGTAATCTCTTCTATATTAAACTATACATCTGTTTTAAATGCCTATCCAACCAATGAATCTCTCCAAGCCTGTAAGACTTCACGTACAGGCAGTTGTATCAATAATTTTAGGACATTTAAGCACATGGCTAATCAGGGATAGGTTTGTTGTGACCAAAGATACCATTGCAAGATTGCTTACTGCTAATGTATTGTTGCATTCAGCTTCCCCTACATTCCCCGGAATACACATTTACAAAAGATAACATTTACTAGTTTATTGGCAGCAGTGTCTGCATGGACCCCACATTCTAATTATAAAAAATTATAATAATCTTCACTTTCTGCTTCCATTAAGCTTTTTGCCTCTAGAAGATTGAATTGATGTCAGAAGTTACCTCTCAAATGGATCTGAAATATATTCTGCATATAAATATAACTTATCCATTAAGTGCCAGGGGAACCCGTTTGATGCGAATTATCCGCATTCATTTAAAGATTTATTTCTTAGAGTGCTAGATGTCCTGTTAAGGCAAATCATGGGTAAATTGAAATATCCAACTCTCGGCCACCAAGCTAATATGTATCAAAAGAGTACCCAGTGAACAAAAAATATTCAACCCAAATGTATGATGGCAAATGCTATTTATTCATTAGAAGGTCAGCAAATGTAAATCTGACAGAACTTGACCAAAATGATTTACCCAGGATTCTCCTTAAGAATGTCCTAATAGAAAACTATTAACAGGACTTGAAAGAATCTTTGTCCAAGATAAAATGAGGATGGTTATCTGTTGTGGATGCAACCTAATAGGCCTCTAGCAAGATTTTCAATCATTGCATTAGATTATTTTTTGTTCCACTACATCCATGTAATTGCATAATTACATTGCAAATAATAGACACTACTAAAGCTAAATTCAGAGATTAAATTTTCTTGAATTAAATGACACTTTTACCTGTACCAAAAGCAATTATCCATAATTAGGCCCTAAATTTTCTCACTTATCCTTCTATTATCTCTGTATTCTTCCTAATTATTAAAGGTCCAGTGGGGGGCTCTCCAGTGTTTTAGCCCAACCTCCTGCCTTAGGCATTGGCTTTCATCTTACAAAAGCTTCAATATCAGCTGGGTTGAGATGAACCTAGGGTTTAGATAATATGAAATTATCAGGCAGATAATGAGTGAAGTCCCATCAGGGAAATACTAAAAGTAAACCACCTGTCAAATTTTATCTCCATTTGCCAATGATAATTGGACTTCATCTCCCATTCTTTAAAACCTGTCATTTTCATATCAGGCTAATACCTCATGTAAAATGAAAACTGAAGTAGATTACTCTGATTTCAATTTTGTCAGTTTCTTCTTTAATTGCATCATGATTAATTACTCCATTGTAATTGCTTTATATTTGGAGTGTGAATGCTAGTACCTGTTTGGTACTCATCTGATGAATGACCTACAAATATTTAGATGTTACAATTCATAAATGCCACATGACATTTTTGTGAGTGTCAAACCCAATGTCCAGGACCAGGATTTAGATTGTACATGTATTGGTCCACATACATGTGGGATGTGGATGCACAGTATGGTGCTGCAAAACAGGTTTTGGGAACAATAAAAACAGTGTATGAAGGAATTACTTTGAATGTTCAATAGTTGTATGGACCTTAAGAAATAAGAACCAAAATGACAAACCATTCCACTGGCTACAACATTGCCTTATACATTTCCTATAGTCAATAATATACTGATGGACAGAAAGGAGCCACAGGCTCTTGAGATGCTCAATATTCTTCATAATTAATAGACTTAAGGAGAACTTCCCTTTTAGGTAATAACCTGCAGACAAACCTTAAGGATGTTTATCACAACATTACACAATTATCAAGGCTCTTCCCATTTAGAGTACACTCTAAGAAATCCAACATTAATCATGTTGGCTATCACCACACGAATGGTTTCCTTGTGTTTGGCATCATTTCCCTATGCTCTTCCAAAATTCTGGCAATATAACAAGGTATTGCATGCATGGGTTTATATGCTTACATGCATGGCATGCTCATGACTTCCAGCCATCTAAATGTCAAAAGGGGGGCTGAGAAAGCACCATACATGGCTAGTACCGGTATCACCACTACTGAGAGTGCATGTTGACTCCCCTTTTGTTTCATTTTGAACCGGGTGCGATAAGCAGGCATTTTCATTTTATTTATATGAGCATTCATTGTCGCACTACTGAGAGTGTAGAACATCTTAGAATGTATAGTAAATGGACAAAGGCCTTTCTGGGAAGATGTTGTTAAGAAAATTGTATTTGTATGTAGACCTGACTTCATTAGTGTAAAAGGGATGAATATCTATTTTCAAAGACAAGATAATGTTGAGGGTCTCCCTAGTGTGCCTCTCTGGAGATTGTCTCTGACAGGATAGTGTGTTGCCTAATAGGGAAAAGGCAGAGGAGCCTAATTGACATAATCAGCATGGGTATTTATTACACATCTCTCTTCCTAATTGTATACAGACATTAGCATCTCCCTAATGACCTGAGTAATTGTTCAGATTGATAAGGCTTAACAGACAAGTTAATGAAAGTAGAAAGGATTTATATGAAGTTAGGGCTTAATGGATGCATATCATATGGCAGCTGAAGAGGTAGGGAAAGCTAGGAGGCCTATTAGATTAGCAGGGATAATGCATTGATTGTGACAACTGAAAATCACTGACATGTAATGCTGAAATTAAAAGCAAATCAAAGAGGGAAAACACTGAGATTTTAACAAGCTAGGTTTTAGTTACACATGGACATACAAAATGTGACTAAGGTACAGTACCATGGTAAGCTTTTATACCAGCCAAATTTGGGTATGGCTGGCAAACATAATCATGGCTGGTATAGAGAAATAAATAAAGGATGTGTCATTTTTCAGGTGGTCAATTTTCCATGAATACCTGCCCCCAGACTGGAATTGATTACCATGAAGCCAAGGCCCAAAATGTTGAATTATTGAATTCATTTTGTAATAAAAAGCAATGTTAGACTCTCCATTGATCACTATTGAGCTGCTCTACTATTTTAGACTTTTGCTAGGAAGTGAAAGGAATGTCGACACAAGTTTACACAGATCTGAACATAATCTACTAACTCATAAAAATCCCTGCGTTTTAATGCTCCCTCCCACATCATGCCCTTCTCATCCATATTCCAATCTTATACCCTCGATTGCTGACCCTTGAATTTCTGTACATTGTATAGAGCTATAGAAGATGAAGGAAGCAATAAGGTGCACAATTTCATGGATATTACAAAATATTAATCAATCTAGCAAGTCTCATTTCATTTTTATTTATCTACATCCCATCATTCAGAAATGCCTTGAAGGTCAAAAATGAAACGCCACCATTTGCATTTCTCATCTAAAATTAATAACATCATTATTGGAATGGTTTATTCTTCTTTGAGCCACTGTGAGGAGAAGCTGGAAGATCAAGCTGAGATGAGAAGCCATATAAAGTGAGAGCGAGATTGACTTACATGTGTGAAATGCGAACACATTCATTTTTCTTGGTGCCTTTCTAGGAAACATCAACAGCGAAAACCATTAGATTTCTTACAATATCACCCTCCTTTATCTTCAGTGGCCCTGAGTCAAAGTAGGGAAGCTTTGGATCATTCAGTTGGCAGATGCTGGAAAAGAAACAACACCAATGACTTACTGTGTCAAGTATGAACCATTTTTGTAACAAAGGGTTCCATTTAACAAGTTCTTGTGAATTCTGTCAATGGAATTTTTAACAAAAAAAAACTCTTTATTTTATTGATCAACCAATGAATTACATAGGATGTCAGGATGCTTGAAGATGATGTCACCTCAAAGTCATAATCTCTGGTTTAATTGCATGTTGGAAATGTTTCAAAAAATTGAACTTTGAGAGAAAACAAATGACCCTCAAACAAGTTAAACAGAAGGAGCAGATGGAGTAATTTGATGTATGTGCAATTCAAGCCAGGGATGAGTATTAGGTACCAGTCTGCAGGGAGACATTAGAAACCTATAAGGTGTCCTGCCTTCTATGCACAACACAACATCAGGCACTAAGCAGGAATCCAAATCAAATTGCATTGCAATTAAGAAAACACAAGGCCTTTCTGAGTACTGTAAGCCTTGCCTGGAAGCCTTAGCTATGGAGGTTGGGTTAATGGGATGGGCTAGGGGCGCTCCCAGGTGGACCAAACTGGAACCTCCTCCCTCTGCCCAGGAATGAGTTGTCCAGGACAGGGAGACAGGGAGCTGTGGACATTCTGACAGAGACACTGAGACAGAGACAGAGAGACAGACATGCAGAGAGATATAGAAGTGCCAAAGAATCTAGGGTGAGTTTGACATGGGGAGAGTTCATTCTTTCCTGGTGTTACATACACTCAGAGATCTAGCGGTCTAGCCTAATCTCTAGCTTACAAATTACAAAATTCACATTATTGTGTTCAAGTATATAGGAGTGTCATGCTTCCTCTTGTGCCATCAGGTATTGGAAAGTATCATGGCCATGTATGATTTTAAAATGCCCTACATTCTTTGTATCAGTGTTGAAAATTCATTTCACCCAATGGCCCAAGGCTATCTGTATAGGAATAGGCAATCTACTCCCAAGGTTCAGGTAGCCCTAGTGGGTGATCTAAAAAAATCCATATGTCAGCTTCTGTAAGCCCTACAGGATTGTATGACCACTCAATTTGCAGTGAAAATGGTGGAGAAAGCAATGGTGGAAAAAGCACATTTCAGGGTAGGTTGCCCGCAGGACTATGTACAAAATTTCATGGGTTTTCGCAACGAGGAGGTCTCCTTGTAACAAGGAGCTTGACTGAGAGCTCTGCATATCAACCCTGACAGTCCATTCCCAAGCAACAAAAATATCATTGTGATATCATATAAATCATAGACTGAGAGTGTTTATAGTGCAGTGTTATTTGCACAGAAGCCATAAAAGTTAGGCCCCAATGGACCATATATTGGCTGAGATTTCACATATTTTCTTTGAGAGTGTAATGTTTGTCTCGCCTTTGACTGTATATTTCATGTATAGGTAGAATATCTCAAAATATACCCGAGCTTACTCTTTCACTGAAGATAAGTGCCTGAGGCAGGCTTTTTACTGTACTGGATATGGCCTGGATTGAAATCATCCTTTTGAGACATTTTTGATTGAAAAGATAATTTGAAAACATTTCAGTTTGTCCCTTGACAGCAGATTTCCAATCAAAGTGTTAATGGGTGTCAAATATGTGGTCTATTATGAGAACAATGAACATGATTGATTGAGCTAACTCACAGGATTCACTTCATTTGGTTCCTCAAAATCCAGTTGTACATGCATTTTCTATCAGATTTCACAACAATAGGAATTTAGACACTGTATGTTACTGCTATCCATGAACCTAAAGAAAGGTAAAAATTCTGAATAGACATAATCTATAGAAGGGAAGATTTTGATTCAACCTGACTGATTTAGGGACCATACAAACGTTTATTTTAATTATTTTTACCTTATATGGTATGATTTTAAGTACACATAGGTGCTTTAAAATGGTTCAATCTGTGATCAATCCATGCTAAATGATCAATCCAAGCTCAATCCATAATCAGTGTACCATATCACTCTAGATGTTTCAGAAAGCTGGTCAATCCGTGTTTACCAAAGATTGTGAACTGAGGGTGTTTGGAGAGGTCATACATTTTCATTACCCCATTTGATTGTGTGATGTCCATTGACAAGTGCCTCTAAGGATATAACCTTTCTGATCTTTGCCCAATATTTTGATGCACCAGAATCCTAATATGATCCCTTTAAATGATGAGTGTGATTTCTGTCACGATTTCAATCATATTGATTTAAGGCCACCACATCATTTCCAGAGACTTTATCCCCAGCAATTAGACATACGTACCTCTTTATCCACTGCATAGCTTGGCAAAGCAGGGTGATATTGCACTTGGTAGCGTTTGTCTGTCTGCCTGTTTGTAATGCTCTTCTGCCCGGCCCATTTGACTATGACTGTGTCCCAGGCCCTTTCTAGTGGCATGGAAAATCCTGGTAGATTCAATTATTTTTCTTCATCCGTAGGATTTACAATTCTGTAAAGTCTCTGAGGAAATGATGGAGTGCTGGTCACATAACTAAAAGATATTGAGATCCATTACATGGATCCGTGCTCTTCTTATTGGAGATCTGTCCTGAATCATTTCCCTGTTGAAATGACTGTCATCATTATAAATGAGTCTATTTCTACAAAGTGGCCAATCCTACCTCTTTTAGAATTGATATCATGAATAATATTTCGATATTCATTGAATATCAAATACTTTAACACTTTATGGATCACAGATGGATTCATTAGTAACTAAACTGTAAAGAGTTCCAATTGTTCGAAAGAATTTTAGATGTTCCTCCATGATCCAAGGAGCATCATTCAAGATACCTGTAAAGTTCTACGGCACCTGTCCGTAATTCTGCCAAATCTCTAACATTCCACGTAGCATTTAAAGTTTCCCGGAACAACTGGAACTCTCTGAATTTTATTACGATATGATATTGTCCATCCTCAGATAAACCTGAGCTTAAATCCCAAATACAGTTGGGTAACTTTGGTATACACTTTGATAAGTACCGATTTGCGTCACCACTTCACTACTGAGGAGGGTTGACCTCAGTTGCAGTTATTAGGGTAGTGTAGAGAAAAATTTATAGGAGGATATTTTAAAAGGTTTTACCACCTTTTTCATGACAACTGATCATCCTTAAGAAGCATGGAAGATGTTATTTTTTAAAAAGAACGATTATCTTTCGGTCATATTTTGAGTAAGGTCGAGAATAATC
>JAAUYA010194294.1_pt1 | contig 10350 bp, 14 predicted proteins | sample 7278161 | NCBI WGS metagenome assembly JAAUYA01 (sample SAMN14350120, study PRJNA611818) | marine sediment metagenome | isolation source: surface marine sediment (3m) | place: French Polynesia: Moorea | collected 2018-08
AGTGAGAACGGTTTTAATCATCTACTACATTTACGACTGGCTTGGGTAAACGGACGATTTGATCAATTATTATCTTCTGAATTAGCCTCCCCCAACCTCTAGATGCGCCCAAGGGAGTGTTGCCGGTTTAATGGTAGGACAGCCGCCTAAAGTTACCTCTAATCAAGGGGGAGCAAACGATCCAGATAGTGCGTGGCATATTCAAGCCCAATATCCCTATCAAATTACTGATAATATTGCCTTTAATCCAGGCTTTTTTGTGATTATTAATCCAGAGAATAATAGCCAAAATTCGGCAATTTGGATCGGTACTATTCGTGGGATTTTTCTCTTCTAATGGTTAATTGGGCGGAGTGATACCCATGATTTTATTATTAATATCTTAACTTCCCTTTAACCACATAACTTGGTCACTCAATGGTTTAATAAAATTTCGCTCTCAGAAACTTCAAAAAAATTTACATATATTGCCCAAAAATTAACCATTAAATATGCTACGTTATTAACTCGTATTCGGTTCTAATGGGGAGCAGCCATTAGAGGTAAAGGGGAAAGTTCGGTGTAAATCCGTCGCTGTCCCGCAACTGTGATGAGATTAACAACTAATAAATCTCTCAGTCAGAATGCCCGCCGATAATTTATACACCTTAATAGACATCTGCGAGGTACAGATAATGATTAGTACAGGTAATTTTTGGCAACGCACCCAGCGTTTTGTTTTATCTTTGCCCATGCAAGTTTTCCTATTGATTGGGCTGTGCATGATAATTCTCTGGACAATTTATTTCTCTACTTATCCTCCTTTTCATGACACATTACACGAGACTCGTCACCATACCCTAACTGTGGCCTGTCACTAGTTTCCTTCATCTGTGTAAAAAATAGAATTGAGAATTATAGATAAATGAAACAAAGTAAATACGGTTTGCTGGCACTGGTAGTGATCGCCGTTAGCAGCATAATCTGGTTATGGAATTTAGCGACCTTTGCATCTCAACCAACTGTAAAAATCCAGACTGAGCCACCATTGGAACAGGTAATTCCCGATGATACAGTAGTTAAATTCCAACTTCAGGCACTGGACAGTTCACAACAACCTTTCAATCAAGCGAGGGTTGGAGTTCGGATCTTAACACCAGCCCCTACTCCTTGGTTTACCTCAGATTTTCCCATTGTTGAGGGAAGAGAATTATTAAAATTGGAGGCGATCGCACCTGAAGGAAACCTCGAATTTGAGCAAGTATTACCCATTCGGGGAAACTATACCATAGAAGTAGCAGTGACTCCGCAAGTGGCAGGAGCATTCGAGCCTTTTGAAGAATCTTTGACGGTGAAGGTCCCTGAAAATGCTGTCAAGTACCGCAATCTAGCAATTTTAGCTGTTATTTTGCTAGTTGTTGGTTTTGGTGGTGGTTGGATAATAGGTGGCAATCAAATTGTCCGTGAGGGTGAAATCGCTCCTCAACCAGTGCGAATGCTATTGAGTGGGATGACAGTATTAGCGATCGCAGCTTTACTCATCGTTAACGTAAGTGCAGAAATTGCTGAGGCCTCCTCTAATGCAGACATTGGAGAAATCATCTCCTTTACCCCTGCTATGGAAAAGAATAAAAAAATACAAGTTGAACTCTCAGGAGATACTCAAGCAGTTGTCGGTAAGTTAGCAAACCAGACAGTTAAAATTAGCAATCCAATCACAGGAGAGCCGATTACTGATGTGCAAGTTAGCCTTCAATCAGTGGCACTAGAAAGTGATGCTTTGATCTTTGCCTATCAAGCGACTCCTGATTCCAATGGTCAATTTACTTGGGAAGAGCAGTTTTTTGATGGTGCACCCCACAGCGTTACGGCAACTGTTATGCCATTAGATGATAGTTCTCAAGAGTTTACACCCGTGAAAGTATCCCATGAAATAGAAGTAGAAGGCATAGCCCCGCCACTATCTGTTCGCTTTATCAGTTTATTGTATTTCACTCTCATTTTTGTTGTGGGATTAAGTGCAGGATTTTGGATGAGAAAAAGTCAGCATTTTTAAAGCTTTTTGGCGATCAAAATAATATTCAGAAAAAGTCTTGCGATTATACTGTGTAGGGTTAATATCTAGAAAATTTCAGTTTTTTTTATTGCGCGTCTTGACCCGCTGAATTATTATTAAGATATGAGCTGCCTCAAGCGCGCAAGTTAACTTTTTACTAAGGAATGAAGAGATCTCTTTTTCTCTTCGATGCCGTGCTCGGCAAGCTTTAGCTAAGGTAACAAAGCGAAGGAGGAAATTAAAATGCAACGTAATGTCGGAGATCGTTATGTCTGCGAAAAGTGCGGAGCCCAGCTTGTGTATGAGAAGCCTTGTCCCTGTCCAGAAAGCATGCCTCATTCAGAGATCTGCTGTGGAGAGCAGATGAAGCTTGTTTCGGAACAGACTCCGGTAAAAACGGACAAAAACTGAGTCCCATAGTCTCCATAACTGTCCGAGAGTGCTTACAGCTACGACGTTCTACCATATCTACCAGCCGAGATGTTTCATCAAGAGTGGCGGCACTTTCGGCGCTATAACCAAATGATCTTAAACCAAGCCAAGAGAATCTATCAGAACTCTCCCACTAAAGCACTCCTTATCGGTGCTGGAGCCGTAATTGTTAGACCTATACTACTACCCTTGCTTAAACCAGTTGCTAAGAGTGCTATTAAAACAGGAGTAGTTCTCTATAAGAAAACAAAAGGGACGATCGCCGAAGCAGGAGAAGCCTTGGGGGATATTGTCGCCGAAGCTAAAGCCGAGGTTGCTACAGAGCAAGCTCGCCAAAGTTCTTTCCCAGCGGAAATAAACCCTGAACAGAAGATCTAAACTATTTAATTCAGTGGCGATCGCCGATAATTTTGGATTTTGGAGCTGAGAGCTTGCACCTGAGCAAAAACCCACTTTGAAATGAATGATACTGTGGGCGAATTAAATTAAAGGGTTTCTCAACAGGCAGGATGCCTGTCTCACGAATGGCTAATGGACTATGTTCAGAGCACGAATTTTTAATTGAACCACGGTATAATGAATTTCAGGGCGGTTTATAGATGAGGTGCAAGCTCTGAGTATAAAGCTTATGACTTCCGCGCAGCAGTCCTAGTTACCACCATTGTGAATAAAGCTCAAGGTTAAGCTATCCGGTGCTAAGAAGTGGTCTAAATGATAAGCACGTTCTTCGGTTTTGAGCAAGATTTGTTCGTACAGATAACGAGTAGCGCGATCGCCCAAGCTTTCTGCTTGGCTTGCTTGACGACGTATGAGTTTGATAATTTCTTGCTCTGCGCTTAAATCATGTTCGATCATCGAACGGCAATCGTAAACTCCATCAGCTTCAGGGGTAAAACAGCAAAGTTCTGCTAACTTAGCAAAGCTAGCGGCTGGAACTCCCCCAAGTCCATCTAAACGCTCCCCTACGTCATGAGCATGATCTAGGAGCGCTTCATAACTTTCTTGGAAAAACTCATGGAGAGAGTAGAATTCTGAACCTTCTACCACAAAATGATGCTTTTGATATTGAAGATATAGAGCCTGAAAACTGGCAAGGACGATATTTAACCCTTCACAGATAGGTGTAGTAGTGCTTTTTTCCAGTAAAACTGGATTATCTCTTACTTCGCCGAAAGGACGCAATAAATTTTCGGTTGTGACCATTACCTTATTTTCCTAAGTAAATTGGATTGCTATAGCTATTAATTATGTCATATTCTACTGAAATTATCCTAGTATTTGCAACATTTTAAAACCTGGTATTTTATTGCTAATTATTGTTATTTATTAGAGATAAGTTCTACCTATGGTGTTGATTTTGTAAAAATTGAGTGTAAAAAATTCTAAGTAAAGAATAAAAATTATTAATAGTGTAGGAGTTTTCCAAACCCACTCTTAGCAGCGAATCAGAGAGAGATGATAAAGTATTAATGGAACTTAAAGGAAAATCTTAAAAATGATCTTAAAGCAAGCTCAGAAAATTGCACAGAATCCTCCAACCAAGGCACTCACCATCGGTATCGGAGCAGTAATTGTTGCACCTATCCTGCTCCCCTTACTCAAACCAGTTGCCAAGGCTACTGTCAAAATGGGCGTGGTTCTCTATGAAAAGACTAAGGGTACGATCGCCGAAGCAGGAGAAGTCTTAGGAGATATTGTCGCCGAAGCTAAAGCTGAGATTGCCACAGAGCAAACTCAACAAAGTGCTGTACAAGCCGAAATAAATCCAGAGCAGCAAGTGTAAACTATTTAACCTGGATCTTGCACTTGCAGCTAACTGAGCAACGGCTCTGTAACTAAGTCTGAATCGGTTAGACTAATTCGGATGAAATGTGTAAATCCGAAAACATTGTTTCTAACATTTAATAATGTTATATTTAAATTTCTTGAGAAATATTTCTAATTATTTTCAAAATTTAATTATAGATGTAGATATGGATCAATTTGAATGTATCAGAAAATATATCTTTCGGGTTAAAAGCGAAGAAACCTTGTCCTCATAATCGAGAAATTCGTCATCGAGTCGCTGAGGCATTAAGTTTATTTGGTTTAAGTGGATTAGAAAAACGTTACCCTTATCAGTTATCTGGTAGGCAACAACAGTTATTCAAGAAAGAGAATTTTTAGGAAGAGATACCAGCAGAGGCTATTTCTATTTTCCCCAGAACTTAACCTACACCGGCGATCGGTAGTAACTGAACGAATACAAACCTTAATTGACAAAACTTTCTCCCTAGCGCAGAAGCTAGTGGTAGAATGCAGAATTAAGAATGCAGAATGCACCAGTGGAAAAGCCTTATTTTTCAGTACTTACAGGAATTATAAACTCCCGTTTCATTTACGCCCTTTACCACTAGACTTATTAAAAGTAATTAGTAAAATTATTACAAATAATTCTCAATATTGCTACAATAATTCTTTGGTACCAAAAACATATTAGGAAAGCCGATGAGCAAAGTTAGTAGACGTATATTTTTAGGTGCAACTACGGCCTTAACAGCAGTTGCTTTAAGCGAATTAAGTGGAATTAAATCTGCATCAGCCCAGAAAAAGGAAATTAACCTTTACTCCTCACGTCACTACAACACTGACAGCAAACTTTATGAAGACTTTACCCGTCAGAGCGGCATTAAGGTTAATTTGGTAGAAGGGAAAGCAGATGCTTTAATCGAAAGAATCAAAAGTGAAGGAAGCAACAGTAAAGCAGATATACTCTTAACTGTGGATGCTGGTCGTCTTTGGAGAGCGCAACAGGCAGGTATTTTCACTCCTATTTCTTCTCAATTTTTAACCAGTAAAATTCCCGCTTATCTTCGAGATTCTCAAGGATATTGGTTTGGTTTCAGCAAAAGATTGCGAGTTATTATGTATAACAAAGATAAAGTTAACCCTGCTCAACTGTCGACTTATGAAGATTTAGCTGAGCCCAAATGGAAGAAAAAACTGGCAATTCGCTCTTCCAGTAATATTTATAATCAATCATTGGTTGCTTGGTTAATTGCGATTCATGGAGAACGAGAGACCGAAAAATGGTGTCGGGGTGTAGTGGCTAATTTTGCTCGTTCTCCTCAAGGAAATGACCGAGCGCAGATTGAAGCCGTTGCTTCAGGTGCAGCACAAATAGCTTTAGCCAATACCTATTATCTCGCTTCCTATGGTCAATCAAACGATCCTCAAAAAAGAGCCATTTTTGATAAGGTGGGCTTATTTTTTCCCAATCAAAATGGAAGAGGTGCTCACGCGAACATTAGCGGCGGTGGTATAGTCAAAACAGCCCCGAATAAAGAAGGTGCCATTAAGTTTTTAGAGTATTTAGTTAGTCCTTCAGCTCAAACTTTCTTTGCCCAAGGAAATAACGAATATCCGGTAGTTGAAGGTATTAAGTTAGATCCAGTTTTAGCAGGTTTCGGTAGTTTCAAATCTGACATTACCGGTGTTGCTCAATATGGTCCTAATTTACCTGTAGCCGTAAAAGCGATGGATCGTGCCGGTTGGCAATAGGTTAGAGCAGAATTCAGAATTCAGAATTCAGAATTCAGAATTAAAACTCTTCTCATTCTTTGATTGTAGCCATTCAGCTTGTCCTAAACTTTGCTTCGATTTTTACAGAATAAAATTTATAACTATACTTTTACTTGACAATCTCGAGTGACTGCACCCAAAGGTAGACTAGACCAGAACTATTGCGGTCTACCTCGGCAACAAGCCGCACCGTGTTATCGGGCGTAACCCTACGTCCAGACCAGACTCGGTCGGAAATCTCGACACGTATGTCACCCGTTGCATCGCGAAAAGTGTAATATTTCTCACGCAGATGCGCAACGATCGATCCTGTCACAACGACGTATGAGTCGATCGGGGCTGTCCGCGCTGCTTCTACTGACATGGTGGTACCCGCCGGCGTAGGACCCACAAACTGCGCTACTGCCATGTCGGTGGGCATACTGAAGACTGCGATGGCTGCTATGGTACCGAGGAAGGTGTGACGGGTAAGGACACTCAAATGCACGCAATGCTGCATAATCAACTGGTAAATTAATGTTATGTATCCCTATTTTACTCTTAACAAGCACATTTATTTGACAGTGCTTGGCTCCCCTCTCTCAAAATCGGGAGAGGTTTTGGAGGTGACGACTACAGATGTCAGAGAGTCAATGTTTGAAGGTTGAGCCGGTTTAGCCTTAGATTGATTGACAGAATTAATAGTTGTCTTACTCTCTTCATAGAGGGACAACCCACTCTTAATAATCGCTTTCAGAATAGGTCGGCCAAACTTAGCCGCAACAGGAAAGGCAACCGTTCCCAGAAAGATTGCTCCTAACCCCAGTAATGCCGTGCGATCGCCCCCCTTATGATCCTCGATGATTTCTTTAAGGTGAAAAGAGAGAACCGATTTATCCCAGTGAACTAATGACATCAGTAATTTCCTCCTAATCAAATGAGTTAAAGTTTACATAATTATAGATTGATATTGCTGGTTTCAAGCTGATGTATGACCAGAGGACGTAAACTATTTAAGCCAGCGGCGATCGCCGTTCCATTATGAACTCCCGTGGCTAACAAGGGGTTGAGACCTACAGTAGAAGCAAGTCCTAGAGCGACTAAATTGGGACCGACTACCAATAGGGTATTTTGTTCAATCAGGTTTTTAGTTTCCCGAGCAATGGCGATCGCCTCTAAAACGCTGCTCAAGTCATTATTCATCAGCACCACATCTGCCGTTTCTCGCGCCACCTCGGAGCCATCTTCAAAAGAAATAGACACCTCAGCATAGGCTAGAGCCACCGAATCATTGAGTCCATCGCCCACAAAAGCTACCGTTCGGCCGGAACGATGCAAGTCCCGCACAATCTTAGCTTTTTGTTCGGGAAAAGCTTCGGCATGAACTTGTGACGGGGGAATATTTAACGCCCTCCCCACTTGAGTTGCTCGCTGTTGATTATCTCCGGTGAGCAGATGAACGCTCATTCCGTACTCATGCTGTAGTCGATTAATCAGATAGCGACTTTCAGCACGAAGGGGATCGGTATATTGAATGACTCCTTGAAATTTTCCTTCATAAGCAACATAAATCAAAGACAACCACTCTGAAATGGGAGATTTATTTTCCAGGTCACAAGTCTCCTGAATACAGGGATGAGCAACAGAGAAGCCATCTAAATCAACTCCTTCCTGTCGCAAGAACTTTTCACTGCCCACTAACACTATTTGTCCTTCAATTTCGGCTCGCATCCCTAGCCCCATCTCATACTGCCAATTTCCTCGTGGTAAGAGGTCAATACCTTCATATTGAGTATAGCGGGCGATCGCCTCAGCTACAGGATGAGTAATGCGCTGTTCAGCCGAAGCAGCCAGTTGTAAAACCCTACCTCTTGGCAGTCCTCCCTCTAAGGTTTCTACGCCTACAACTACGATATCTCCTTGTGTCAGAGTTCCCGTTTTATCAAAAACGATGGTATCCACTTCTGAGAGTAATTCTAGAGTTCGCCCACTGCGGACTAACACGCCATGTCGGGTGGTATGGTTCAGGGCTCCTAAAAAAGCCGTGGGCATAGAAACTCGAATTCCGGTCACAAAGTCCAAGGTCAAAATAGACGCAACCCTCATAGGATCTCTGGTAGTGAGTAACACTACTCCTGCCAAGATTAAGGAGGGCATAATTAATTTATCGGCTATTTTCGCCGCATAATTCGCCATGCGAGTATCGTGAACGGGGGCTTTTTGCAGCAGTTCAATACTAGCCGCAGCACGGGTTTGAGCTCCAACTCTTTCACAGAGAAGGCGAATCCTTCCAGAGCGAACTAGAGTTGAGGCGTAAACATAAATTCTCTCATTAGCTACGATGGGCATGGACTCTCCAGTAAGTTGCTGTTGGTCAATAATGGCCTCTCCTTGGGAGACAATGCCATCCACCGGAATTTGTTCTCCGGGATAAACCACCACTATTTCCCCTATTTCCACTGCCTTACTTTCAATCTGGACAACTTCTCCTTCTCATTCCACCCAGGCAAAATGTCCGATGGCATCGAGCAAATCCGCTGTTTGTATTTCGGTAGAACGGGCAGTGCGATCGCGAATTATATCCCCTAGTTCGTGGAGAGTAACGATCAAAGAGGGAGTGATTAATTTTCCCTGTAAACCACTAAAAATCAGGGCTAGTAAGTCCAAGCAATCAATATTGAATTTGCGATCAATCCATAAGCTTTGAATTGCTCGTTGAGCTACAGGAAAAGCCGCAGCAATTAGAGTTGCTAAAGCCGCAGGGCGCAGAAATTTCAACTGTCTAGTGGCTAAGGACAAAATAGTAGCTAATACAGGAAGAGTAAGATTCGACCATTTTTCCCCCTCTGATTTGAGTTCATTGGGTTGGGGAACTGCCACAGGATGATTTACGCCACTTGCTTTTTCAATTATGCCTGCGAAATAAGAATTGATGTCTCTAATTAAGTGCTCCTGATAGCGAATCACAATCGAAGCTGCCCAAGCATTAATGCGCACACTTTCAACCCCATGTTCTGATTGCAGTAACTGTTCTAGTCGAGCAGCAAAGCGTCGATCGTTTGCCAACTGAGGCAACCGAAATCTCGCCCTTCCGGATAAGGCATGGATGAGGAAGGGAGGGGAAAAAGGTGGGGATGGATGGACAATAGCTGTCATGATTGCAGAGGCGTAGTAGAGCGAGTTTCTGAAGATTCCTCAGATTCTGCCCTGTCGATCATATTGAGCAAACGCAAACCCAAATCTAGCTCCGACAAGCCTCCTGGCTGATAATAAATCCGTACTGAAGCGGCTGCCGGATTAATCCGAACGTCGAGCACGTGGTCGTCAGCACCGATTAATCGCTCTAAACGTCTGGCAAATGAAGGTTCGTTACTTACCCTCTCAATGCGCAAGCGAATACGCCCCGGCACAGAATGAACGATGGCATATCCTGGTGGCATCTGTATCGGTCCCATTTGTATTGGTCGATCTGTCTTGCCGTTTTTGCCGTTTGTTGAATTGGCTTGAGCAGACTCAGAAGAGGGTTGTTTGAGTTTGGTAAAAATCTGGCGAGAGAGACTTGCTACCGCCAAATTAACTAACAGAGCTTGTAAACCCCGCAGTTGAAAATGGCTGGTGGCCAACACCCCAATCATGACGGGGACACTCATTTCCACCTCACTATGCTCTCGTAAAAATTCGGCAATTTGTGATTCGCTGGTTTCCGCTGGCTGATGGTTATTTTGATTGATTGAATTTTGCTCGATTGATACGTTGCTTGTCATGCTAAGGGCTCCAAAATCAGATTATTTTTGACAATTTTTTGAATTATTTCTCGATCGGGTTAAATTGAATGGTTATACTAAATCCGAGGTTGATACCCCTTTACTAAATTCGCCACCAGTATCTTTAAAAGGGGGGAAATTGTTCAGAAAACTGATACTTTATTGCTTAAAAATCTCCTAACTTAGTTGGATAGCCCATAATGGGAATCTCTTCCTATTAATAAATTTTTTCATAAGTTGGCTTCAAACATCTTCTGCTTTAGCTTATTTAAACATATAATCTTTAACTTAATTGCTAAACTTTAGCAATAACTAATTAATTATAGAAACTTCACGGTTGGGTGTTCAACTCTTTGTAACAGAATGTTACAATTCCCCTATCAATTTAAATTTAATTAGCAATTTCTCGCGATGAAATCTTGGATAAATCCACTGACAGCTTCAGAATATTCTTCATAAATTCCTAAAGTTAAGCCTTGAAATCAATTTCAGGCTTAAAGCTAAAACCCGTTAAAACGGGTTAAAAGTTATACATAGTCATCTTTAGATGACTTTAGCTGTTAGCCCGAACTTTAGTTC
>JAAUYA010044674.1_pt1 | contig 10346 bp, 12 predicted proteins | sample 7278161 | NCBI WGS metagenome assembly JAAUYA01 (sample SAMN14350120, study PRJNA611818) | marine sediment metagenome | isolation source: surface marine sediment (3m) | place: French Polynesia: Moorea | collected 2018-08
ACCGAAACCAAAGAGCAACCAGCAGAAGAAGCTAGCCTGGAATTAGACGACGAACAGCTAGAGTCTCAAGCTACTACTTCTCCAACCTCGGAAGCAGAACTCGATTTAACCATAGAAGCAGAATCAACCTCTTCAACTAAAGATGAAAATATTGATACAGATGATTTAACTCCTGAACAAGTACCAGAGGAAGATAAAATTAGTTCACTAACAGAATTGACTGAAACAAAAGATAAGACAGGCATAGAACAAGAGTTAGATAGTTTTCTTCAAGAATCAGAAAAAAAATCTAAATCAGATTCTTCTGAAAGTTAAATGAACTACTGCCTCTTCCGCTACGCAGAGCGAATTATTTTTCTGTCTCACAGAAGGCGTAACCGCAGCTTTCTTTCGTCCACTGCGATTACGTCTCATCTCATGTCCATTAAATTATCTACTTTCTGATTAATAAAGACAAAAGTAACCCCTACCAAAATAACTTATGATTGATAATACTCGTGACTCACAAAAGGTATTTCTACCACTTCTCCGGTAGCCTCTCCTATGTCTACTTTTAAGCCTACATCTCCTGCTTTGGTGCGAATATAACCTAAAGCAAAACCACCTGTCTCACTATCTGTATAACTAGTAATAACACCTACCTTCTCTCCTGCAACTGTTACGATTGTACCAGGAGTTACCGCGCCTTTTAGCTGAATTCCCCAGAGTCTTTGTTTGACTCCCTTATAAGTGTTTAAACGAGCAATGGTTTCTTGTCCAATATAACAACCCTTATCAAAAGAAATAGTTGCCCATAAACCTGCTTCTAAAGGATTATAATCCTCGGTTAATTCCGCCTCAGGTTTTGGTCTACCTTGAAAGATACGCAGTTTTTCCCATGCTTGACTACCCATTGGCAACGCATTGTTAGCGGTCAATTTTTTCCATATTTCTCCAGCACTATCAACTGGAATAATTAAGTTATATCCAGGCAAAGCTAACCCACTGCCTATCCCTAAATGAACTTGAATCCGAGCAATTTCCACTACTTGATTACTTCCTTGAGGTTGAGAGAGTATTTCTGGGCTCACCCATTCAGATAATAACTCTTTAGTGCCTCTTCCTAGTAAAGTAAAAATGGCATAATCTGAAGATAAATCCTTTAATTCTACTTTATCTAGAGGAAAAACATAACGATCCATCCAATCCAGTAATTTTTGCTCACAAGAGCCGGAAACTAGCAACCATACCCTTTTTTCTTGCACATAAGCGGTAACTAAATCAATCGTTCTCGCAGTAGAAGTTACAAACACGGTATCGCAACCTTGACCGGGTTGCAGTTTATTAAAATCATTGGTAGTCTGGTTATGAAGAAAGCGCAAGCGATCGTCTCCGGTTATTTCAATTAGACCTAAATTACTGCGATCGCAGATAGCTACTTTTTCCCTAGCTGCCTCGAGCACTTCTCCTTCATTCCCAAAACTAGTAGGAATAGTGTCTGTATCCGTAAAAATTGCCCCCGCTTGTAGTTGTATTTCTTTTAACTTAGCCATCATGAATTATAAATCATAAATGATTAATTATAAATTAACCCTTATGTTACTATAAAGTTGATCAATAAAGTTAAAATTTATTGGAGAATGAAAAAAATGTTTTTAGAAGAGTTAATTCCCCTGTATCAAGAAGTAAGTAAACAACCAATTGCTTTTATGGGAGGCTTTTTTTCAGGACTATTAAGATTAAACTTGTCTGAAGAACCTTTAGCTAGTTGGCTAAAATCCCAGATGAGTAGTTATTAAATATATCTTCCATATTATAGAAAAAAATTGCTAAGATAAAAGTCCATAGTTCAATTTAATTTTAAGAAATAATAGTGTCTAAACGTAATTGGTTATTGTCTCTATTAGTGGTTGCGGGTTTAACTAGCACCTCTTTATCCGTAAAATCACAAGCATTATTACCGTACAATCCTCAATTTAGCTCAGAACAACTTGACCAGTATGGATTTGAATTAATCCAAGATGCAGTACAATTAATTCGTTTTCGTCAATTTGAATTAGCTTTATCTAGAGCTAAATTAGCCGCTCAGTTATCTCCTAAGCATTATCAAACTTGGTTTATTTTGGGAACATTATATGTTCAACAAGAGAAAATAGAAGAAGGAGTCAAAAGTTTAGAAAAAGCTCGCGATCTAGCTCCAGAGAAAGCAGAAGTATTATTTGCTTTGGGAAATGCTTACTTTCAAATCGGAAAATATGAAGCTTCGGTTAAAGAAATCAAAACAGGTTTAGAAATAGAATCAGAAGTACCTCAAGCCTTGTTTGATTTAGGGAATTCTTACCTTAAATTAGTAGAATATAGTGAAGCGATCGCCTCTTATCAAAAAGCCGTTGACTTGGAAAATAAATTTTGGCCGGCTATCAATAATATTGGCTTAATAGAATATGAAAGGGGCAATGTGGAGGAAGCCATGAAAAAATGGCAACAAGCCCTGGAAATTGATGGAAACCAAGCGGAACCTCAATTAGCGATGGCTGTAGCACTTTATACTCAAGGAAAAAGAGCAGAAGGATTAATTTTAGGTGAAAAAGCTTTAACCTTAGATGGCCGTTATGCCGATTTAGATTTTTTAGAAGAGAACTTATGGGGTGAAAAATTACTTTTAGATACCAAAAATTTTTTAGAAAATCCTAAGATGCAAGCAGTAGTACAAAAAATTAAGACATAGTTGATGGTTAAGGGAAAAGCATCCTCTATAATTTTATAATCAACAATCAACAATCAACAATCATGGAGCTAAAATCAATTCCTTTAGAAATTACTCAAGAATGTAATTTAATCTTAGGACAAAGTCACTTTATCAAAACTGTGGAAGATCTCCACGAAATTATGGTGAGAATATCTCCTCAAGTTAAATTTGGACTAGCTTTTTGTGAAGCCTCAGGACCATGTTTAATTAGGATATCAGGGAATGATGAACAACTACAAAATCTTGCTACTAAAAATGCACAAGCACTAGGAGCAGGACACAGTTTTATCATTATCCTCAAAGACGCATTTCCGATCAATTTCCTCAATGCGATCAAACAGTGTCCGGAAGTATGTCAAATATACTGTGCTACTGCTAACCCAGTGCAAGTAATTGTAGCTGAAACTGAGCAAGGAATAGGCATTTTAGGAGTAGTAGATGGGTTTTCGCCCCGAGGAGTAGAAACTGCTGAAGACATTCAAACCAGAAAATCATTCTTACGCCAAATTGGTTATAAATTATAGCTTAGTAAGGGGGGAAGGGAGAGGGGAGCCAAGCACGGCAGAATCAGGGTTTCACGAATTCGCCAACAGCATCCGCTAATCGCGCTTCGCACCCTACATAAATCGCTGAAAACTGCTGTAACATCTCTTAGGATAAACCTCTTTAACTTAGGGATGATTTTTTATGTTTAATAATTGCCTGGTGAAACCCAAGAACTACTAAAACATTAGATAAAGTTAAAAAGAATTCTGCTCCACCGTGTAACCAATCTACATTTGCTAAAGCTTTCCCATAATGAATTTTGGCATAAATTCCGGCAGGAATAGTGATAGCTACAAAAATTAATAACATATAAAAACCGATTAAAGCTAACCTAGGAGTTTTTCCTGAGCGGGTCATAAACCATAAAAAACCTAAGTAGGGAAACAGAGAAATGGCGAACAAATTATCTTTGGTCATTGATTATCAATTATTTGTGAGTTATGCTTAATTAGTTAAAACGGGAAAAACGCCAGATCCACCAAGCAGCTAGACAAAGAGTACAATTTCCTAACACTGTCATGGATGCTTGTATGGTTACTAACCATTCTAACGATGCTAAATTATCAAAAAAATGCCAAGTACAAGCACACATAGCGCTGACTAGAGCAGGTAACATTCCATAAGATAACCAACGCCAATAGCGATCGCCAGTTACTTCTCCATAACTCCAGATCAGCCAAATAGCGGCAGTCCATTCAATTACACTAGAGATGTGAATAAACCAAGTTGGTAATGATAAAGCGTGCATTTATTCTTGTTGATGGTTAATTGTTGATGGTTGATTGATTTTCTACCCATTTAATTACCTGTTTGCCTAAACAAACATGATTGAATCGGTCTATTTCTCTAATACCAGTGGGGCTAGTAACATTGACTTCCGTTAGATAACCACCGATGATATCAATGCCGACAAAATATAAACCATCGGCGATTAACTTAGGAGCAAGAGTAGCACAAATTTCATACTCTCTGTCCGTAATTTCTGTGGGGGCGACTCTACCTCCTACTGCCATGTTACCCCGAAATTCGCTGCCAGTAGGAATGCGATTAACTGCACCAATAGCTTCGCCGTTTAAGAGCACAATGCGCTTATCTCCCTCTTTAGCTGCACTGAGGAAAGCTTGGACGATGATCGGCTCTTCCCCCTGTTTAGTGCTAATTTCAATTAAAGAGTTAAAATTGCGATCGCCAGCAGGTAAAAATAAAACTCCTTCCCCTGCTTTTCCTCCCAAAGGTTTAATTACCCCTGCACCTCTAGCTTCAACAAAGTCACGAATGACGGACTTATCTTGGGTTACTATGGTCTCAGGAATCACAGAGGGAAACTGAAAAATATAGATTTTTTCATTAGCTGCTCTAATTCCTTTGGGAGAATTGAGCACTAGAGTTTTAGAGCGATCGATAAAATCAAGAATATAAGTCGCGTAGAGATAAGGAGTCGTAACAGGAGGATCTTTGCGCATGAAGACTGCGTCAAATTCTTCTAGAGGAAGCAGTACTTCCTCGCCGAGTTGATACCAGTGTTCTTCAGCTTGCCAAAGCCCTTCTACTAATTGCACTGGTTTGAGTTGCACAGCTTGTAATTTTCCCCAAGCTTTACCCTGAATAATACTTAAATCCTCTATTTCTGTAACCCAAACTTCATGTCCTAGAGCTTGGGCTGCTTCCATAATAGCTACAGTAGTATCATGTCCAGGATCTAATTCGGCGATCGGATCGATAATAAATACAAGTTTCATTGATTGATAGTTGATGGTTGATAGTTGATGGTTGATGGTTAATAGCGATGAACAATTAGCAATTAACCATCAACATACCTAACTCTTAAACTCTGATGTTGCTTGATTTTGTGAGTAAGTTATCTAATTGACCACTAAAATCTAAATCATAGAGTTCATCACAACCGCCTACATGTCGATCGCCGATAAAGATTTGGGGTAAACTTCTACGCCCATTTGCCCTCTGGGCCATTTGTTCTCTAGCTTCCCTATCTCCATCAATACAATATTCGGTGAACTCAACACCTTTTTTCGTTAATAAAGCTTTAGCACGAATACAGAAAGGACAAGTACTCCAAGTATATATTTCTACTTTAGGCATCATAGTAAACTTTCAATGTTAAGTTATGTTTCACTATCAATTGTAAACTTTTCTTGCCCCTAAGTCTTCATTGAATGGCAAAGTAATTTCCAAAAGAGACAATTTCAAGCGAGGCGAGGCTTTGCCACTCGGTAAAATCAGATGAGCTCCATTTCCAAGACTTCTTCATTGACAAACTTAGCCTACATTAGCTTGAAAAACCGCTACTGGAGAAGTACCCGACACTCCAGTCTGATGCTCTATAGCAGGAGGGCTTGGAAGTATGTCACAATAGGAGATAAGCACGATAAAATATCCAGGTATAATTATCAAAAGTGCCAATATAGTTAAGGAGTATAATCAATTGCTAGTAATTCTGTTAATCTAAAATTTTAAGTTATTATTCAGTAAACTAAGATTTATTAAAGACTACATACGTTCAGCAATACAACGTTAAATAAATTTATAGAATAAAAATAAAATGACAATCGATCTGATTCGTTTACGCAGTGAATTTTTGAATACCGAAGTTATTACTCGCAACAGCGGGAAGCGGTTAGGAGTAGTAAGAGAGGTATTAGTAGATGTCGACAGAAGAGAAGTAATAGCTTTAGGACTGAGGGATAATCGTTTCTCTCTTTCAGGTATTCCTAAATATATGTATCTTAGTAGTATTTCCCAAACTGGAGACGTAATTTTAGTAGAAGATGAAGATGTTGTAGAAGATATCGATATTGATATCTACAGTCAGTTAATTAATAGTGAAGTAATTACAGAAGCAGGTGAACCTCTAGGGAAAGTAAGGGATTTTCAATTTAATTTGGAAGATGGGAAGGTTTCCTCTCTAACTATTGCTACTTTAGGGTATCCTCAAATTCCGGATCAACTTATTAGCACATATGAGTTAGCTGTTGATGAAATTGTGAGTAGCGGCCCCAATCGGATTATAGTATTTGAAGGTGCAGAAGAAAGGTTAACTCAGCTTACGGTAGGAGTATTAGAAAAGTTAGGTATTGGCAGACCTCCTTGGGAAAAAGAAGAGGAGGAAATGTATTATGCACCTACTACTCCCCCAGAAAATCAATTACCAACAGGAATTCCAGTTCGCCCACCGGTATCTAAACCCGTACAAACTCGTTCTCCTGTAGTGGAAGAGAATTGGAATGAGGATGAATGGGAAGAAGTAAGACCAATAACACCACCCCCCCGACGTCAAGCAGAATCAATTCGTTATGAGGAATATGAAGAGGAATATGAAGAGGATAACTGGGGTGAAACTACTAGAACAACAGAATCATCACCTCGCTATCAATCAGCGAGTTACGAACCGCAAACTTCTGCGAAAAACTATGACTATCAACATGAAGATGTAGAAAGTGATGTTTGGGATGATGATGTAGAGTCAGATTATCGTCCCCCTCAAATCAATATTCCCCAAAAACAAAAAACTCCAGAGTATGAAGAGGATTATTAAACTGAGGTTTAGATAAAAGGCGATCGCTTGTCCTTTCTTTACATTTTGGAGAAATAAGAATATGACGAGCAACTTGCTCGCTAAAACAGTAACTAAAATAGTAATTAAAGCCCATACTTGGGCTTTTTGTGTTTCTCGAAGGCGTTTTCTGGCTGGGAAATTCTCGCCTACATAAAATAAGCGTGCTAGACCACAGTGAGCGATATAATTAATAGTTAGTTGGGTTATTTGGGCGCAAACGACACAGAAACTTTTGATTCGTAGAGACATGTTGATGGACAATGAAATTCCTCAGGAAACTTTCAACGCGATAGTAGACGCGCTCTGCGAAAACGACAAAACAGGTGCCATGCTTCTCTACTACCGCGCCAGCGATGAAGATCTCGATCGCGCTTGGACTGCTATTCAGGAAATACTCGTCGAACTTGGCGAAGAAGCGGGAGATTTGCCCAAGAAGGCAGCCGACGATCCCTCCTACCACGCTCTCAAGCATTACTTGACCGCAGACGCTGCTACACGGCAGAAGGACATCATTCAATTCTCCCTCTTTGCACTGGTTCTGTTTGGTATAGCCGCTTACCTTCTCGTTCCCCACTCTACGCGGTTGGTTACCTCACTGCGATCGTTTTCTTGGCCTTCGACCGAAGCCACAGTAGTTAAAGCTAGAACTTATTCGAGACGATCTTCGGGTTCTAGGTATCCACAATCAAGTACTAACTACATGGATTTTATCTTTCGCTACGAGGTTGACGGTCAGGAATACAGCGATAGTCGAAGACGGGTAGCCTACTACGATCTCTTCGGAGATAAGCCCTTGAAACCAGGTGATAGTTTTCCTATCACTTACCAACCTGACAATCCGGCTGTCACAATCTACGACAAACAGATCTATCGTCTACTGGTAACGATCGCTATTGGCTTAATCTTGTTCGTAGTTGGTGCGCTCGGCGCTATGGCAGCCTGGTCAGTGGAACACAATCATAGAAGATTGAAGCGGCTTGATAACAACAGGGAGACTGGGCAAAAGAGCGGATAATATCAAATCCGGTTGAATAACCACACTTTTGGATGAGGTAATGCAGAATTCAGAATTCAGAATTCAGAATTCAGAAAGTTTACGAGGAATGTTACCTTGAAAAATTAAGTATGTGCAATTATCCGGATTTGATATAACCCCAATCTAACCGCAAAGGTTGTAATTGACCGAAACCTGTCCGAAATATCCTAACCAACACTTCAACTGCTATAATTTTCTATTGCTGGCAATTATCACAATGACCACATCTAAAATTACGATTTTTATTAAAACCAAAAGCGGTTAATAAAAAACCCCATCTACATTGTTTTGTCTTTAAATAATCTCTAGTTTGTCGATCTAACTTTCTCTGCCTATCCATCAAATATTTCACCGATTTAGGTGATGTTTTAGCAATAAATTGATAAGAAAATGGATCTGGCCAGATTAGTTGCTTGGCACTGTTAAGAATTGCTAAATATAGTTGACAATCTGCATATTTTCTCTTCAACAAATCTAGATTACCATGAGGAGGAATTTGTGCAGATATTTGTAAAGCCTTTTGATATTCTTTTTCGAGCTTTTGTAAGAAAAATTGTCGTAATTGCCGATCTTCTGGATTTAAAAATCCCGTTGGCTCACTGATTAAGGTTAAAGCTTCTGTTGGTTTGCCATCTCTTCCTCCTCTGCCTACTTCTTGGATGTATTCTGATAATAACTGAGGTGCCTGATAATGACATACCCATCTAATATTAGGCTTATTAATTCCCATGCCAAAAGCACTGGTACAAACTACAAACTGTATATTTTCTTGTAACCATTCTGCTTCTATTTTTCTCCTTTCAGCTCCGCCTAAACCAGCGTGATAAGCACAATTTTTATAGCCTAAATTTTGAAAAAACTTTGCCAATAATTCGCTGTGTTTTCGGGAGCGAACATAGACTAATCCACTTTGTTTATTTTTGGTTTTAATAAAGTTTACTATTTGTTGTTTCCTACCTCGAGGAGTCCAAATTATTTTGACCTTAAGATTTAGATTAGGGCGATATGGACTGAGGAGAAATTTTTGTGGATTGTTTAATTCTAATGCCTCTTTAATTATGGTTTGAGTTTCTGGATCGGCAGTAGCAGTAAAAGCGGCGATCGCTATTTTAGTTCCAGGTGATTTAAGCTTGAGTAAAGTAGAGCGAACCACACCTAAACGTCGGTAAGTAGGGCGGAAGGTTTCCCCCCATTGTGCCAAACAATGAGCCTCATCTAAAATTAGGCCATTAATCACAATTTCTGGACGAGAAATTACTTCCCAAACAGGTTTGCTCAGCAGAGTTTCTGGAGATAAATAGAGTAATCTTAATTGTTGTCTAGTAATTGCTTGAAGAGTTTGTTGGCGTTGATATTTAGGAATTTCACTATGCAAAAGCGCGGCGGGTAACTGCTTGGCAAGTAACTCTTGGACTTGATTTTCCATTAAAGCTACTAGAGGAGAAACCACTAAAGTTAATCCCGTTTTCAGTAAAGCAGGAAGTTGAAAACAAATTGATTTTCCACCTCCTGTGGGCATTATGATCAAAGCATCTTTCCCGGCTAATAATGTCTTAATAATTTCTCCTTGAGGAGGACGAAAGTTTTCATAACCCCAAATTTTTTGAAATGCTCTCTTGACTTGATTCCAAGAGATTAGTTCAGATTCATTCATAAGCCAATATAGTTCAACTCTTACTAACTAAGGAGATTGACAACCTCAAGTAAGCATCTAACCAGTACAATGAATTGATTCTTGACAATTTAGTTTAGTTGTCAGTAATCTTATTTCTCTGGCTCTAATTTTACAGTAATCATCTTTCTCCTCCTTCATTTCCTTCTTATACCATTTTTCAAAAAGAATGATGTACTTGAGTGAGGAACAACAGCATAGCTAGGCTCAGGCTTTGCCAGCTCTTTTGGCAAGAAAAGGGATACATTAATAAGCGAGTGTAAAACATCAAAGGTTCTACTTTAATGGGTTTAGCCTGACGCTGACTACGAATCTGATGAAAATGAAGTGCTCCTCGACCGTAGTTAAAATGCTGTCGCCAAAAGGAAGACAGCGTGAGAGTATGAGCATGATGAACTTGCATGGCAGGAGCATAATACATCGGAAAACCATGATTTCGCCAGCGATCGCAAAATTCCCGGTCCTCTCCTGCTGCTAGGGGAAAGTTAGGGTCAAATCCACCAATCTGTTGGTAGCGGTTACGGGGCACAGCAAAGTTATTCGAGGCAAAAAAGGTTGCTTCTCCTTTGACCTGATTGTAATAATCGTAGAGATAGTCAATCAAAAGCTGACTGGCAGTAGAGTAGAGATTATCAGATAATGCATTCACTGTATGGCCACCCACCAAAGCATTAGGTACTTCCCTCAGGGCTTTCTCTAAGGTCTTAAGCCAGTCAGAATCAGTCTGACAGTCATCGTCAGTGAAAACCAGATAGTCACCCTGAGCGGCGGCAGCTCCTGCATTGCGGGC
>JAAUYA010242822.1_pt1 | contig 10343 bp, 10 predicted proteins | sample 7278161 | NCBI WGS metagenome assembly JAAUYA01 (sample SAMN14350120, study PRJNA611818) | marine sediment metagenome | isolation source: surface marine sediment (3m) | place: French Polynesia: Moorea | collected 2018-08
AATACTAAATGGGTTCTATAAATAAGACAAAAATGCTTCTTTGATTTTTGCAATAGGTGTTCTATCTGCAGATTTTAGGGGTTCTTTTCGTGCCATGAAAATCTAAGATTAAGTGAAATTGGGCAAAACTGTGCTCAAAGAGGCAGAATTTCTCTTTCAACAAACTCGTTTATAAGCCTTAGTTTCCTCCAAAGAATAAGGGTAGGAGAAAACAAATCTTGCCCTACTCCAATTAATCTTTAGTTTTCTGTGGGGATTTTGGTTTTAGTTTTCGCTTGAGAGCTGACCCTGCGCCTATAGTGCCGAGGGCGAAGAAGGCTAATGTAGATGAGGGTTCAGGCACTGTGGGAGCGAAGAAAGCACTGCGTTCCTGACCCCATGAGTTGACACCAGTGTTGAGCTCAATAACCTGAGCTAGGGTGACGGTCTCGAAATAGTTGAAAGTGAATCCCATTTCGGCAAGAGAACTACCAGGACCAAAATCTAGATCGTTAGCATACCAAAACCGATCGCCATCGCGTAGGCGTTCAAATTGATCTTTGAGGATGGCGATATTAAGTTCACCGAGGCTAGCTCCCCAAACGCGATCTTCAGCTAACATCCCCACCCAGAGATCGAGCTCATCGATACTCCCGTAGAGGTCAGCTAAACCAGCTTGGAGAAGGGGATCGCTGGTGATCTCGGCAAAGGAAGTTACGGGGTCTAATCCGTAAGCGACGCGGGTGGCATTGTAGTTATTTAAGCCATGATCTCGACCGCGCTGGATGTTGAGAGCAGCTAGGTCGGAGCCATTGGCGATGGGACCGCCACTGGGAAACCCGAACAGGAGGTTGCGCAGGCTGTCGCGCATTTTGACATCAGTAGCCTCTTGGGTGTCGGCGGCTAAACCGCGTAATAAGGGATCGAGTCCCGTTTCCAGCAGGCGCTCGGGAGCGAAAAATCCCTCAAAGAGATTCAGATCGCCGGCTGGGTGGGAACTCCCATCGGCGTTGAGACGCTTGACAATTCCACTAATCTGGCTGTGTCCTAAACGGAAGCCCGCCGTTGAAAATTCGTTGGTCAGGCTTGGATCGATAGTGCTGTCGTATCCAGCATAGGAGTTGAGATCAATTCCTAAAGCGGGAAGGTAATCATTATAGGTTATCCCCTGTACGGTTGCCCCGACGATTTTCCTGGCGGACTGGAAGATTTCTTCATCCCGTTCAACGGGATCGGCTGGAAGGTTAGGGGCGTTGCCAGCGATCAAATCAGCCACGCGGTTGTGTTCGCGAACGAATAAGGTATGCATGGCACTCAAGACGCCGTGTTCGTTGGCGCGGACATCGCCAGCGATGAAAAGCTGATTGGAGTTAATGCCCATCGGACCTTCTGCCATACTGGGTGCATTGGGCTTCTGACTCGCTACAGGCAAAAAGACCTCCCCATTGAAGAGGCTCGTTTCTAGCCTGCCGTTACTTCCTGTTCGCAGCCAGTTTGCTCGCTCTAGACCGCCATTAGCTTCATTCGCCATCCCTCCATAGACGGTATTGGCATCAATCCAGGCGGTGATGTTGTTGAACTGCTGGCGCGGATTCATGGCATCAGTTCCCGTAGCCGGATCAAATTGAGAGCGATCGACGGGGACGATCGCACCAGCAGTAAAGATCGGGTCGTCGTTGGGTACGATAATATTGGCGGTCTCGCCTCCTGATTGTAGGAGAGTGTGATCGAGATCGTGCGCCAGGAACTGACCCCAAGCCCAGGTCAGGTCATTCAGCCCACGAGAGTCGGGTAGTGACATAGGCTGATCGAAGATCGCGTTACTAATTTCTCGAACATTAGGACGTGAAGATCCAGCCAGGGTCGAAACTCCATCACCATAATCAGCAGCAGCTTTCCGTGAGAGCTGACTGCCCACTTGACCTAAAAGCGAATTCTGTGGGTTGTTGCCACTCCCATCCAGTGTCCGTTGTTCTGTAGTCAGTTGAGCGTTGGCAGGTAAAACCAGGCCAAGCGCCAGGCAAAAGCTCAAGCCAGCTAGCTGGCTCCGTAAATTTTTCTTCATAGGTTTGTTTACTATCAAAGCGGATTAACGAACCTTATCGTAAGATTGCCCAAATTAGCAACCCCAAGTAACTATAAATTTATCCAATTCTAACTTGGGGTTTTGGGGACGATACTTTAAAGGGCGACCTTAGCTGAATTTCATGCTTAAATCTAACCAACTCGCACGGGTAATCGGGGTACTGGCAATACTGCTCGGAAAGGGGTCAAAATGCTTATGGTTAGGGCAAAGTAATAAATAATAAGTGAGTACCATAAAAAATGTTATCATAACTAGTTTTAACTACCGATTATGAAGCTACAAGGAGTAGAATTGGCTAAAGATTTAGTTCATCAAGCAGTTAAAAATGCTTTAATAAAAGATAATTGGTTAATTACTCATGACCCTTATACTATAAGTTTTGGTGGTGTCAATATGGCTGTTGATTTAGGTGCAGAAAAGCTGCTAGCAGCCACTAAAGATAACAAAAAAATTGCAGTGGAAATTAAAAGTTTTTTAGAGAAGTCTTCAGCTATTTCTGAATTCCACACTGCTTTAGGACAATTTATTAATTATCGGGCTGTTTTAAAGCGAAAAGATCCAGAGAGAATTTTATATTTAGCTATTCCTATTTTTACTTACGAGACTTTCTTTTCTTTAGAGTTTCCCCAGTTAATGATTAAAGAAAATCAATTAAAAATTATCAATTTTGATCCTAATGAGGAGGTGATCTTAGAATGGATAAATTAGCAAGATATCGTCAGTTAGTACAAGATATTCTCTTAGAATACAGTCAATATCAACCCCAGTCTAGTGATTTAGAGATTCAAGCTGTTTTTGATCATAAAAGAGGACATTATCAAGTAGTTACATTAGGATGGGAGGGTAAAAAATATGTTCATTATTGTCTAATTCATATTGACTTAAAATCTGATAAAATTTGGATTCAATGGAACATGACAGAAAAAGATATTGCTGAGGACTTGGTTAAATTAGGTGTGCCTAAAGAGGATATTGTCATTGGCTTTCATCCTCCCTTGATGCGTAAATTAACAGATTATGCTGTAGGATGATGAATGATAATTAAGTAAATTTCATGCTTAAATCCAACCAACTCGCACGGGTAATAGGAGCACTGGTAGAAATATAATCTACTCCTGTTTGGGCTACTTGCCGAATATTCTCAAGGGTTATGTTTCCTGATGCTTCAATTTTAATTCGAGAATTGTGTTGACGAATTAATTTGACTGCTAGCTCCATTTGTTCAATACTCATGTTATCGAGCATAATAATCTCTATATTATGCTCCAAAGCAGTTTTAACTTCCTCTAAATTGATAGTTTCCACTTCAATGGTAAGAGGGTAAGGGATTTGATCTCGAATCAGGGCTACAGCCTTATCTATTCCTCCCGCTGCTTGAATGTGATTATCTTTAATCATTACCGAGTCATCTAACCCCATACGGTGATTAACTGCACCGCCTACTTGAGTGGCATATTTTTGCAAAATTCTTAACCCTGGCGTGGTTTTGCGTGTATCTACTAACTGAGTAGGCAAAGAGGCGATCGCCTTTACATATTGACGAGTCAAAGTAGCAATTCCACTCAAGTGCATGGTTAAATTAAGGGCAACTCTTTCTCGCGTGAGTAAAGCATCCATCGCCCCTTCAACCGAAGCAATTACTTCTCCTGCTTGATATTCTTTTCCTTCTGCAGCAATGGCAGTAAACTTGACATCTTGATTTAATAATTTAAATACTCTAGCGGCAAGGGGTAAACCAGCAATGATCCCTGTTTCTTTAATCAGCCATACTGCTTTTCCTTGACTACTACCTTGAGAAAATAAACTCTGTGTAGTGCGATCGCCTCTTCCTATATCTTCTAATAACCAATTGTGGAGGAGAGGATCCAAAATTAGCCAAGGGGGTAAATTTGTTGATGGTTGATGGTTGATGGTTGATTGAATGTACCTCATGAAGAGTGAAAATTGCTATATAAGGATTTTGGGAATCTGAGTAATTAAAAAGGAGTGTAATCCTTTTTTCTCAATTTTACCCAGTCCCATTACTTGTTGATATTTTAATCTACTTGAACAACTATTTTTTCATTAGTAATTCCATTGTGACGATCGTGATTCTGAGCGATGGTAGGAGATGAGTTAAATTTAACTTGACCATCTTGAGTATGTAGGGTTTGATGGAAAATTTCTTGAGGATCGTTATTCTCATCTGCTACTAAAACCTTGGCTTCATGACCTTTAACCATAACCTCAGCGCGATCGCGTTCTTCATAGGCATAGATAATTAACAGATCTCCAGGTTGACACAAAAGTGCTGCACCACCATTGGGGCAAATGTCCCTTTTGCCCCTTTCTCCAGGAATAGCATAAGTTTGCCAGCGTTTACCGTTGTTGAGATTGATCACATCTACTTCTTCTAAAGGTAGAATTCCTACCCGATCCATCAAATCCCGATCTATAGTAATACTACCGATATAATTTACATTTGCCTCTGTCACTGTTACTCGATGGAGTTTAGCGTGCATTAATCTAATAGTTTTCATTATTACTCCCTAATTTTTAACTATATTTAATTACTTACTTAATCAATTACTTATTAGCTCAACCATTGGGTGATTATTACTGAGAGATCAGTAATAGGTGCAGGAACCATCCCACCTCTGGAATCCAATAACTGAACCAAAATTAAGTAGACAACTCCTAGAAAAACTGAAATTATTCCAGTCACAACAGCAACAATTTTCTTCCTATCCATTGACTGTAACTTTATCTGATTTTTTGTCTCCCTCTTAATATATCTTAATGTATTATCTAATCACAATTCAATATCTTTGATTGGTTGATGGTGGAAAACAATCAACCATCAACCATAAACACTTCAACACTTCAGCGACTCTAATTACAAGATGCCAGTTGAATGCGATCGCGTCCTTGATTTTTAGCTTGATAGAGTGCTCGATCTGCTAATTCAAGGAGGTTAGTAAATGCCGCCTCAGCCTTGGGAATCGTACTGCTAACTCCCAGAGAGAGCGTGACATAATCACTGATTAATGAGCTTTTGTGCTCTATCCTCAAATCCCTTACGGTATTTCTAATGCGTTCTGCCACTACGAATGCACCTTGACAGGCGGTATCAGATAACAGAATCACAAACTCTTCACCCCCATAACGAGCGACTAAATCGGATGGACGTTTGACACTCTGATAAATTGCTTGAGCAACCTTTCGCAAGCAATCATCTCCTAATTGATGGCCGTAGATATCGTTATACTGTTTAAAGTAGTCAATATCGGCAATAATTAAGGAAATACTAGACTGTTGTCGTTTGGCCCTCTGCCATTCCTTTTGTGAACTTTCATCGAAATAACGGCGGTTAGCCAGTTGTGTTAAGCTATCCAGGGTTGCCAAACGTTCCAGTTGTTGATTGGCTTCCTGTAGGGCTAAGGTTCGTTCGGCAACCCTTTGTTCTAGGGTAATACGAGCAACTTCTAATTGATCAATATATTCTCTAACCCATTGAATGAGTTGGTTGAGGGCTATCCCTAGGGTTCCCACTTCATCTTTGGCCAGCACGGGTGCTTGTAATTGAAAATTCGATTCCTGGGTAACACGCTGGGCAACTCTGGTTAATTTTTCTACGGGACGAGCAATGATTTTGCTAGTATAAGAGACTAAAATAGCAGCGATCGCCACTGAAATAATGATACTGCCGATCGTGATTTGTCTTCTCAGAGCATGAGCCTTTAATAGTTTGTCATTTGCTTGGGATTCTTGTCTTTCAGCAGCTTGCACGATCGGGATTAATTGTTCTGAGAGGCGTTCAAATTGAACTGCCAGCTTTTTCGCTTCATCCTCAGTAAGTGAAGCCAAAACCGTTTGGCGGACTAAGAATAAATCTTGGGATTGTAAATTGAGGGGATCGATTTGTTGCCAAAGAGATTGGATGAAATGAGTGTATGAATCAATTATCTGTCCATAATTGTGTGATAATTGCTGAATTTTGGTTGGCTCTATGGCCAATCCCTCAGAATTTTCTGCTACAAACGGATCGACTTCAGATAGCAATTCTTGGACTTTTTGCACATCTCCTTGAAATTTACTGGTTTCGTATTGAAACCAAATCGAATCTTGTAAAACAGCGATCAACATTTGAGGATGGGAGCGGACCTCTAAAACAGCATTGTCTAATTTGTATAAAATCTGGATCTGCTCATGAGCTAAACGGAATTGTTGGTAAGCCTCTTGTTCATAATATTCCCCCATGATTAATCCCAGGGCTGTTCCTAGTACAGCAATAAACAGTACCACCGCATAGCCACAGGCAATCTTTTTGCCGATCTTGAGATTGGCGATTAAGTTTTTGAAGCAACTGGGAATGAACATTTAGAGTCGCCGGTCTAGATATTGTTCTTCAAATACTTTTGTTGAGTTAAGATATATTCGTATATCAGTTCGATCATTTTATCTTTACTTTACCTTGACTTGTTGTCTAAATTCTTCCTAGTTTATATCATCTTAACCGATGAAAAGACGTAATTTTATTTACTATTTTTTATTATTGATTGCTAGTTGTAGGGTAGGTATCCGTCAGTCGAATAGGAATGTTTCTTCCTGGCGCAAAAATGCTCCAGAAAAGTTGCGGTTTACGGTGACGGATGTTTTTGGGTTAGAACAGTTAGAGAAAGACTATGGGGCATTTTGCCAAGCTTTAGGAGAAATCTTAGGGATAAAAATGGAATGTTTTCCAGTTAACAACTTCGTTGAAGCAGCACCCGCCTTTCTATACAATCGGTTGGATCTGGCCTTAGCCGGACCCTCGGAATATCTGATTTTGCGAGCGAAAGCGCAAGCTGTTCCGGTGGTTGCCCTTACCCGTCCAAACTACTATACTGTTGTTTCTGTGCGCTCAGACAGTGGCATCACTAACCTAGCACAGTTAAAGGGAAAAAGAATAGGGATCCGCTCCCAGGGGTCTACCGCGTCTCATCTTAGCATGATGAAAATGTTAATAGATGTAGGGTTAGAGCCTAAAGTTGATTTTACCACTGTGATAGTCGGCGATCGCGGAGTAGAGATGTTAATGAGCGGAAAAATTGATGCTTGGGGTGAGGGAATTCCTCGGTGGAGAAGATTTATGGCCAAGGCTGGTTTATCAAAGCAGGAGTTAGCGATCGTTGCTCAGGGTGAGCCTTTACCCAATGATATCTTTGTGGCTAACCCCAATCTCCATCCTCAATTTATCAACCAAATGCGATCGCTGATGTTAGACAACGAGGAAAAATTAATCACGGCTATCCTCCAAGCGCCTGCTAATGATAAGTATCAAAATTCTAAAATGGTAGCGGGAAATGATGCTGATTACCATATGATTCGTCAGCTCTATCAAGCGATCGGACAACAAGAATTTGTGCAATAGGTTCATTAAACTAAATTTCCCCGGAAAATTTAGTTTCTGTTAGTGTGGCAGAATTTTGGGGAACTATTATCAGTAAAACTACTGAAGTTGCCAGTTACAACTCTAAAATTGAGCGAAGGTTTCAAAATCAATGTTTATAGGGAAAAAATTAGTGTTTATACGGAAAAAAATCATTTAGATCTATCTAAAAGATAAGTGATTTTTCGGGAGAAAGTATTCTGGGATTCAGAATACTTTATAACTAGCAACTTGAGTTATTTAACGAAACGACGCAATTTTTTATCTTATTCCTGGTTACTTGTTGCTGGTTGTACTGCTAAAACCAACACCAGTCAATCTTCTCTGATCATGCCAGAGTTACTACAGTTGGCGGTGACAGATGCTAGGGGAATGGAAGATTTGCAAAGAGATTATCAGCCTTTGCGAAGAGCCTTAGAAGAGTTATTGGCTACCGAGATTCGGTTTTTCCCGGTTGATAACAATTTTGCTGCCGCTGCTGCTTTACAGTCAAATCAAGTCGATCTGGTTTGGGCCGGTCCTTCTGAATATGTAGTGATTAGGGCTCGCACTAATGCTGTTCCCATTGTCGCTATTACTCGACCGGAATACTACACCGTTGTTATTGTCCGTGGAGATAGTGGGATTAAGTCATTGTCGGATTTGCAAGGGAAAACCATTGATATGGGCAACCATGGTGCAACCAGTAGTCATCTTGGGGCAATCAAAATCTTGATGGATGCAGGCTTGAATCCTCAATCAGACTTTCAGGTTATCTTCTCAGAGGAAAATACCCTTAAACCATTAAAAAGTAGAGAAGTAGATGCTTGGACAAGAACCCTTTCTTATTATCAACAAGCCTTGGCAAAAGAAGGTGTCTTGGAGAGTGAATATCCTATGATTGCTAAAGGACAACCTTTCCCTAGTGATGTATTTATTGCCAGTAGCCATCTCAATCCTCAAATTGTCAACCATATTCGTGCTTTGATGCTAAACAACCAAGAAAAAATCTTGGCAGCAATCTTTTCCGTAGAAGCTTTGGCATTGAAGTTTAAAGGTTCGATGCTAACAACTGCCAATGATGCTGATTACGACATGATTCGTGAGGTTTACAAGGCCATAGGACAAGGGGATTTTTTAGAGTAGTAAATTCGCAATAGAAAAAACTACCAACCACTAACTAACATCTAAAATTAAGACTATCGTAGTAGAGGAGTATAAACGGTTACGATCGCCTTTACCCCTCACATCAGAAATTATGACTTTTTTCTCAATAAGTAGTTACTTTTCTTAATCTGAACTCAAAGTCCCCCAGAATTGGGGATTTAGGGGGCTTGGATACCTGGTATTTTCTTTGTCAGAAAATGCCTTGTTATCCTTTCTTTTTCTAGTTCGACTTCCGTTTTAAGAAAGTACCGAATCCAGCAACTGCAGCAATACCTAAGACGGTTGAAGGTTCAGGAACTACTGTCGGGTCGCCGATACTGCTAGGATTTGCCACGTCTAAAGCATCTAGGTCGTCTACAAAAGTTTCACCTCGGAGCAGACCCAAGTCTTCAGCAGTAAAAAAGATGGAAGGGTTATCAGAATTATCACCAACACCAGTAGGAAGTGAAAGGATATCTCCTTCCCCAATGGCCAGACCAAAACGACTGTCCAGCTGACCAATCACTGCCGAGTTACGCCGCACGGAGAAGAGGATCCGATCGTTTTCTGGATCGAATTCTCCCCCATCTCTGACGGCATCGAAGAGGGCGAGAGCATCTAGATCGTCTGTATCTTTACCTTGTAAGTCTAGACCGAGGACTCCTGCTGATGCGAAGACTGATAGCGATCGCATTCCGCCTCCGTCAGGGGTGCTAACCAGCACGTCGGCTCCTGAAAAACCACCAGGTTGAAGAGGTTGAAGAATGGCCGTACCTGTATTAGGAGGAATCAAATCAGATATAGATTCCAATGGATCGCGAAAATCAGAGTCAAGGGAAAGGTAGACTGGTCCTGTTAGGTCCTCGGATGTAGTGCCTAGATCCACTGCATCTAAGTTATCTCCTTCGTCTGGTAGACCAAGTTCAGCGTTGTTCGGTTCAACTAAACCAAACCCAGGTCCCCCAAATGGAGAGAGGCCATCGCCATCGAAAACGGCGACGTTACTGTTAACAGTCATAGGATCTAAGTTAGGATCAGGAAATGCAATATCCGCCCTGAGATAACGGAATATATCAGCAGAAGCCTCATCATTGCCACTTAGACCTTCGGTGAATACATTATTATTTCCTAGAATATTTGGAACCCCTGCAGCAAACTCATCAACGGAGAAATAGAGACTTGCACCCTCTTCGAAGAGTTCATCTCTGCCATAGGAGAGAGCATCTAGTTCAGCAACTTCAATACTACCTTGCGGTGTAGTATCTATGCCCAAATCGCTAGCCGTAATTACCACACCCGGTGCGGGTAAGGGTCCCAGTGCCGGAAGATTTGGTCCCGGAGGTCCTGGGGGAGCAGGTGTCAAGATTGAGCCTTCATCTATATTTACTGCACCGAAACCATCTAGTACCCCTGTGGACTCTCCAGGAACACCCCCAGCAGTTGGCCCTTGGTAGTCCACTGAAAAAGTCGTCCCGAGCGTCTGACCTCTTGCTCCCAGAGCAAACATGGCCAAGATGGCTGATGTTGCTAAAGGTAGCATGATTAACATTCTTGATAATTGAAATTTAGATATGTTCATCTCTAGAAGTAAAAACTTTCTCATGTATCTTACATCGATGTAGCTATCTAATAACTACACGACTTGGAAGGTTAATGGTGAAGAAACCACTGTAACTGGCTTTCGGCGATCGCTGCGGAGGTCCTAACATCGGCTCAAATACTTGCTTCTCCGTGGCAGCGATC
>JAAUYA010031554.1_pt1 | contig 10334 bp, 7 predicted proteins | sample 7278161 | NCBI WGS metagenome assembly JAAUYA01 (sample SAMN14350120, study PRJNA611818) | marine sediment metagenome | isolation source: surface marine sediment (3m) | place: French Polynesia: Moorea | collected 2018-08
ATATTCCCATTGAAACCTGTGATAAGAGGGGGGTCTAGGACCTGGTTCTATATTTTCCATACGGCACGGTAAAATGTTTTCATACTTTCTTTATCAATGCTGGGTTGTCATATGAATAATATAGTATAACCCTTTTGGTCCTGTCAATATTAGAGCTCATGAGAATTAATAATCCTTAATGCGAGATATACAATTTAGCCGAAATCCTGATGAGTTTGAAATTGAGGTGCATGTATGGGCAATTATTGTGAACTATATTCTTGAACATGTCCCACATTTGAATATTTTACTGTTCTACCGTATATATTCTTGAAGGGTATCAAACGGGTGCATGAAACCCATGCATCATACAAAGATGTGAATGTGACCCATTCCTTGTTACATTTTATGCTTGTGTTATAGGTTAACAGTAATCACGTGGTAGTCGGCAGTAACAACCAGACGTCACTCCAAGTATTCCACATCGAGGCCGACAACATACTCAAGAAAGTGCACGAGATTGTGAGTACAAAATGATAATTCATTATTAAAGCAGTAGCTTTTTCCATGTCTTGTCCGTTTGGAACAGAGTGTATAAAGGGACCGGTCATTATTTATGGCCGGGGGGAGGGGCGTCGAAAATACTTTGAGGTTCAAAGAGTAGGCACTGAAAAAACATTGAGAAGCCATGAGTGGGCATCGAAAAAATTTCCTCAAAAAATTTTTCGTCGCTGCTGTGGCATCTCCTAATAACCTTAATTATCCTTCCACATGAACGAAAAACCTGCAAAGAGGCCACAATAATAAAACGAAATGTTTATTTTTTTGATTTGGTTGACCTTGAATTGACCTACTTTGGGTGGTGTTTCAAGGTCGTTCCTTTTTTGACAGATTATGACCACCAAGGAGCCTAACTTTGTGCGGACAGGTTTTTGTACGATGCAGGGAACCTAGAGAACCGGATCCCCTAAATTTCTCTATATTTAACTGGTTCAGTGACGCTCATGTTTGGGTGAAATCGGCACAAACCCCTCTAAGGCCTAGTCTTGAGTGTGACTTGGATTTCACCGAACCCAAACATACATATTGCTCACTTACAATTAGGTCCAGGAAGGCCATGCTCTTGGATTGAACTCAAATGAAACTGCGGTCTCTGGTTTACAGTGTTCCCTGCCTCGGAACCCAAATCTTTCTGAACACAATCAGACTCCTTGGTGCTCGCAACCTCTAAAAAAAAGTTTGACATTATAAGGTCACCATAAATAGGTCAAATGGGGGTCATACCAAACTCAAGAAAAAAATATTTGAAAAATAAATTGGGGCTTCCTTGCACGATTTGCAAATTCATTCAATTCTAAAACATGCTTTTTTCTACCTATAAGAGTGCGCATGCATCAAAAAATTTTGGCGCGGTGTCGCATAGGCCACGAAAATATTTTCTGTAAAAAGTCATTTGACTCCGCTCCCCTGGTCATAAATAATGACCGGTCCCTAAACAAAAAAAGTACCGTTAGGAAATCAAGGGATTTCACTGTTCCAGCTGACAAAATGAGAAATAATGTATTTTTCTTATTTGTCTGTTGAAATAGGACCACATGCAAGCTCTCTATCCATTTCACTGCAGTTGCTTACAACACCATGGCCTTGGTATGATGGGCACCTGTCAGGTACACTCTCAGTAGCGTGACTGGGAATGGCCATGTAAAATACATGGCCAGTCCCTTTTTTGACTTTTATATATTGGCACTTGTCATGTTTTGTAACAGTTGACACACCATGTACAAGTGATATGATGACTGGCCTGGTAAATATATGCCAAATGATAGGAATATGTGGTTATCATTTATTATACATGGCAGCTTGCACATGATAAGTACATATCCACTAGACATTCAAATATACAGTTGTGAATATAAGAGATAGAAGAGTGTTGTACATGGCCACTCCCATATCACGCTATTTAGAGTGTAATAATTGGTTCTCCATTGTACTGATTGCACTGATCCTTGACAGAAATGGCGAAGTAATCATGCAGTAAAATACTAGGTAAAAAACCAATAATGTATTGTGCAGTATTGTATTGCTTTATTAGACAATGATTCTACATGAGCAGACAATTTTGCTAGGTTAAGGCAAACCTTACCCACCTTAGAGGTAATACTGCTTTTTGATAAAACATCTTGAAAAGACATGTTTTTGTGTCATAGCTTACCAGATACACTTCCTTCAAGTAGCCATTTATGAGGCAGTCTAATTACAAAATGTTAATTGCATGTTAATCAAATCATTAATGATATGTATGACCATTCAGAAAAATCAGCAAAATTTGCTGCATCAAAATCTTATCCCTTCACAAGAGTAGGCAAGTTAAAGGCCACAGTTGATCCGGGCTCCCAGCCCAGGGTCATTTAGTAAGGACTGGTAGCTTATGCTGTGTCTACCAAGGTCTGTTTAGGACAGTACAAATCCATTCATTCACTAGAATGAACCAGATGAACATGATAAATTTGAGCCACTACTACTGAGATCAAAGAGACACTATTGAATGGCATGGAAATAATTACATGCCATACTTCACACTACAGTAATAAATATTGCCAAGACAAGCATAAGAAATAAAGTGTCCCCCTCTCCCAGTGTAAAATATGAAGCCTTAATATAATCCAGTTCTGGCAATATGTAACATCAATCATTTATGACATTTAGGCTGCTTAGAGGGAAGAAAAGGAAATACAGGGAAGCTGGTTCCATGGAGGAATTGGTGAAATTGGGTGGGGAGGGAGGGAAAGGGGAGATGGGAGTCAGATCCTCAGTACACGAGAAGCATAGAGCTGAAGAAATTCCCTCTAACTCAGCCTGAAGAGGAGTTAAAGGACAGTGCATAGGCATTCACAATCTCAAGGCAACTGTTCTCACATAAGAGGTCTATCATGTACAGTAGAACCCCACCCTGTGGACACCCCACCTTTGTGGACACCCCACCACTGTGGACACTTTTGGCCCGGCTCGTTTGTTTTCTTTATATCAACACGTCTGGACCATGATCCCTTTGCTGATCACAAAAATGCCCACCCAAACCGCACTCTCCGTTGTAGATTTCTAAGAAGAAATCCATGTCTTATTTAATTTTAGGGTGATATACATAAATAAATTGACTGAAATGTTTCATGTCCAGGCATGATTTCAAATGCCTGTTCAGAAAACACAAAGGAGGAGGACATTAAGGTTGGAGCTGGGAGAGTGACGTGCAGCTACCACAGTGGAAGTTATTACTATTGAGTAGTAGGTGCAGCTGCTGCAGCAGCATAGGTGTAGGACTCCATATACAGCAGTAAACAACAGGAAGTGCAGGCAGCACCTTATACGTACAGTCTATACTGGAACAGCAGCTTCAGGCTGCAGGGACCTGTCATTTAATATTGTCAAAGGAGGACCAGGGTATTTTACAGATTACATGGTACTGCATTTTATATTTTTCCTGCAAGTATATAAAAGGTGGTATTTTTAAAGCAATATTAAAAAGTGGATGCCTTTTATAGGCATAAGATCTGTAGATAGATGATTGGAAATACAGATTTCCAATATTTTTTTCTGTAGATTTTATGCCAATAAAAGGCAGCTACTTTTTAATACTGCTTCCAGAAAAATACCACCTTATAAGGAATTCTACGTTTATCATATGTAATGACCTTATTGTTTGTATTCAGTGACGGACAGTTCCGCAAGGATAGAATGTCGAATTTGATTGTGAAAAAGAAGTACCAATAAGTACCCCTTCACATAAATTTAAAGACAGCTCCCGTAAGGCGCAGCAATGGACAGGGAGGGAGTTGGAATGAAGGTTTGACAGTTGTGTAGAAGGCACAGTTGAGCACCCACTGCCTTCAGCAGTCTGGCAAAGAAAGACAGGCAGAGTGAAAGACAGTTCAGGAAGGGAGAAACTGGGTACCACTACAGTCATTTTTATGTGCCTGTGAGCTGCGAAAAAGGAAAAAGCATTTGCAATGTAGAAGCTTAGGAGAAGACAAGGATGTGTTGGGGGAAGGTGTTTCTGAGTAGAGCTCCATTTTTGGGTGGCAACCATGAAGCTGGTGGAGCTTACTTTTACCTGTGAAAGCATAGGTTGCCATTGAAAGGAGCTGTTGTCGCGACGACATATCAAAAGGAGCTTACTCTCAGTGACATTGAAACGGAACCACAGCTGCCTTTGATAAAACACAGTCCATATAACACAGACTTGGGAGAAAGGTCAAAGGATCACAAGTGGCTGGGTGGACATCATTACTTGTCAAATGGAATACCAACAGAAAGCTAAACCTTAGGGACTACTTGTTAATGTAGAAGACATATACTAGATGGATTCTGGAGCCTTGGTTCTGTGGAAGTAACCTCATTCAAACCAGTCTAGTTCAGCCCCATTGTGGACATATTAAAACCAACATGGACACTAATCAAGGCCAACTGGAACAGCTTCGTAATCTCTGCTTTTCCTTGTAGATACAGCACAGCTTCAGGAATACCAAGCAGCTCTGTTCTTAAGGGCAGCCAGCTCCTTATTTGGCTATCAGGACCTGGTGGAACCTTTATGTTGTCCATTGCTTCATACTAAGCACTCTCCAGCCACCTATTGTTTGCTCTCTATACAAAAAGCCCTGGGAATATTCTCACAGGAATGTCCAACCTAGGATAACCTAAATATTTCCCACCAGATCAGCAAAGCAAATTTAATATATGTGGAACCTTACTGCATGAGCTGCTCCACCATACTAAATGTTGGCATTGGCTTCTGTCATATTTGGATGAAGATTACCAAGGCTTTTCAACTTGGATGCTAGCTCATGTTACTTAAGTTTGTCCTTGGTGAAAAGTGGATTAATTTTTAATGGCTGTGGGATTTCAGCGAACGTGTTATCCAGCTGCTTTGGTGTACACTGTGCGATGCACTAGGATTACCATTACAAGCTGGGCGCTTTCTTAATGGAGAAGTTACTTGGTAATTAGCTTAGTTATCCTGAGAAATGATGCGGACTACGGGCTTAGTGCACTTTTACACTGTGACAATGGCTAAAGCGAGAGAGTCTTCCTCAATTGGCATTTCATGGAAGCTGGAGGTGTCGTTGTATCAGCGATGTCACCTTTCACTTGGGCGGATCTAAAGCCGCTCACCTGGATTTAAATTTTATCGGCAAGGTTTAGGTGGGTATTCCAAGCATATATAATTTTTCCAACCCATTTATTCCCTGATTTAATGATTCATTTCACCTTCCCCGCCAACGGCACGGCTCAAATCATTGAACTTTTCAACTAACAGAAGCAGTAGTAGTGATGTTTATAATAAAGGAGTTGAAGAATCTTTTGTTAAAAGGGCTGGTAAATCAGTATTGCTATGAAAAGGAGTCAGTAGACATCTGATTGCCTTAGGCAGGAGTACTTTATTGCATGGCATTGATTTGCCAAGAACCTGCCGCCCGTGCCATTGTCACTGATATCGAGTGGTATAGACTTCCATTATCATCCATCCCCTCATTTCTGTAGATATATCCATCCATTTTGCCCGCGCTCGCTGCCATCAACTACCACTTATAGCACCCATCATCATCCACCTAACCTTCCTGCCTGCTCCCAGTATGTCTACTCCCCTGCACTCACCTTAATGCTCTCTCTATGTCATGTCTCTACCAAGCATCCGTATCAGTATACAGGATAGAATTACATACGTATCCTTAATCATACACTCTCATTAAGATTCAGCTCTATTAACTGATAATGGACCATCTGCTCACCTGTTCCCAAAGCCATTCTCCTATTTAGGTGGCTAGTGTAACTGACTTTTGCCTGCACACACATTAAAAGAAGGGTAGACTTCTTTTATGGTGCATGTGCATGTTCAGCAAGCTTATTCTTTATGAGTGTGTAACATGTTTGGATAAGGGCACTGAAAAATAAAACCTTTGATTTAAATTTCCTGATTCTCAAAGTTCAGATAATGATGGGAAATTAATGGAATTCTGGAAAATTCTATGTTTCAGCTAAATTACATATATCAGCTAAAATCTGTAAAGGGAATTAGTCTTGTCCCCCACCTCATTTTGGCTTGACTTTTCATCTACTATCTGTCAACTCTGTATTACCTCCATCAGTTCAGTGTAATGATATCTCATGTTACCTGTCCTTCCTACTAAACTTACTTATTGTCAGTTACTAAAACCAAAGCAATGTTTCCCACTAAAGCCAAGTTATTATGTGTTCAATGTTAACAAAAATAAGCCCATAGAATTCCTAAAATCTCATCAATGTTCAGGATAAAAATGTTTCCTCTTAAAAGGAATGCAAAGAGATAACATTTGCCATTACAGAGGCCATAACTAGCCATGATTGTTATTGAGGAGAGAACGATAAAGACCAAAATGGAGTAGTGTAATGTATGGATAATGTGGATAACAATCATTGGTTCCCCTGTTGGCAGTGTATCATGTATTGTGGCCTCAGAGGAAGACGGACTTTGGGACCATATCGAGAAGAGATCTGTCCTGGGTGCATTGCTGAGCCCGTTGCTAGGAAACATCTCCGGTCCTGCCCCAGGGCCACTAACACAGTGATGGCCTCCTGTCCTGCTCCCCATCTGGACTGCCATATATAATCCAGCTTCTGTGTGTGACCTTATGGCCAGCTTTAAACCTATTCATCCACAACCTATTTTTAGATAATTGTTTGTCATGTTATAACCCTGTCGCGATCATCTTTTATTTCATTCTATTCAATTGTGCAAGTTTTCATCCCTTACTTCCAGATTTTCAGTTGAGTTCCCGTGTGTGTTTCCAGTAGTATACATCACCACCCTGCAAGAAATACCATGCAACACTGAAACCTCTCACCACAACACCTTTGTTTCCACCTGTTTTCTCCACTCGGGATAAGGTGGACTCGTGGAGTACCTATTGATTAAAGCACTACACCATCACTAACTAACATCATGAAGGCACTACCGAGGGCACCACCACCTACACCACCACTACCCTGACCACACCACTCAGACCACCACCACCCTATAGCACCCCGCTCACACCCACTCCGGGTGTGCAGTTTACTTGATTGTCATCTGCCCGAGATACCATTCCTCGAAAGGCAAGAATTACTCAGTAGACTGTGGAGATTATGTCAATCACACCAGTTGGTCTGTGTATTTGTTAACTAGTAGTAACCTGTAGTAGCACTCATGACTTCACAAACATTACTGGCCTTCACTACTGCCTACGTACACATTCTAGACTAGAACAGAAAATCTCGCCAAGTAGAAAACCAGTTTAATAATAGAGTATTGTTCATGAACCAGCCTACTAGTGTGATTTCTGCACTGTACTCAGTACTGTAGTGGGTACTCATTCTGTGTGGTCTTAGACTACTCGGTGTTATATGAAGAGACTTAGACATGTGTTTCACCACTCAGTAATCAGAACGTTTGCTGTGTTTTGCAAGTGCACGCCCACTTTCCTGTCAGTGCTTAGCATCGTAATACATGGAATCGTCTGCAGTGGTGGAGTGAAAAGGCTCACACTGAGGCTAATAGAAACACAAGGTGGCATCATCATTATAATATCACTACTCTGCAAAATTTCATAATATCTATAAACAACTAAACAAAATTTACATTTTTACTTTTTTTGTACTTTCCTACCTACCCATTAATTTTGCTTCTTTCTCTGAATTTTACAATTTTTGCTTCAGTTTTGTATTGATTCCACACATTGAACTTTTTTTGAATTAACCACAAGCCAATTTCAGCCAGCACAATCCCTGTGTGAGCCTAATTTTATATATATTTACATATTCTAGATTCATACTGATATGTCAGCTTTCTCATTTATCAGGTGGGGACATAATGTCCAGTCAGAAATCCCTTACAGTGTAAATTGAATGTAATATACTGTAATGATTTATTGAACACTATCAATGGGAATCGATTCGTTAAGACAACAATGAGGTAAGTGTTCCCAGTGTGTTTTGAGTGTCTCACAATTACATCAATTTATTACAGTTATATTACAGTTAAAGCCATCAACTTGGCGCATATTCTTAATTCTTAAGCCCAAACCTGGCTGAATACCCAAACAAGAAGGAAAGCAATTTCCTTCCATCTGAATAATTAAACCTGAGTTTGGCATTAATAATGCATTGAAAATCGTGACTATTCTAAAAAGAAAGAGATTTTTCCTTTGTATGTACAACTTAGATCAAAATTTGGCAATGTATGGGAATCATGAAATCTGGTAAAAGGAAGCTGGCATGTTATGTTTATGTTGTGGCACGGAGGTAATTTATATCTAGGCGAGTTGATGTTGTCTGGTGACATATTCAAATATTTACTCAAATTTCTCCATGCATATAGAAGTGTCGTTTAGATGTTGGGGCTTTTCTAAGCAAACATGATCATATCTTGTGGCATGAAGATCAACGTAACTTAGTTTGTTCTGGAGTTGGTGGTAAACTGCCTATTGTGGCTTTGCAGCTTTGAATAGTGGAGAAAGTATTGAAAATCAATGCCTCAGTATAAGCTCTCACTTATTGTCTTTTACTATGTGAAATATTGAGCATATGAAATCAAAATGGCGGCTCAAGCTTCCCTCCCTATGGGAGAGATGATCCTATTGGCTTAAAGACAGGAAGTTCCAAGAAAGAGTCTGCCTAATTTGGTAGAGAATACTTGGATTATAGGCATTTCCGACTGTAATTAATTATCAACAAGGACGTTTATTTGACATGTCTAAATAATTTATTATTCCGGAGAATTAAAATTGCACATAAATAAAGGAATTGTTCCCATGCAAGTGTACAATATATAAATGTCGGGGTTTTACGAGGCAGCGGAGATGTCATGAAGCAGTGGGGAATATTCTCCACCACTCGGCAGCTTTGAGCTGCTGCATCTTTGATGTTGCCGACATGAGAGAGGAGGCATTATGGCAGGCATTTCAAAGGCTGCAAACTTTGGCTTTCACGGTGTATTCTCATATTGAAATTCTCTATGAAAACCAGCTCTGCCAAAATAATGTGCTTCATCTGTGAAACCCAAGTAACTAGATGGAGCCTTATTGTTCCTCTGCACAAAGGGTTTTCTTTGCATAGATAAGATAGCTTCCGCTTCAGAAAATAGGTGTGACAAACATTCAAATGCCTTCATCTTCCTCTCAGAATTTCAATATGCTAGCGCTGCCAATTCATTACAAGACAGAGATAACACTTAGTTATGTACATCTGGTTAAGGATACTCGCTATACATGGTGCTAAAACCACTAAAAATCATACCCCCCTGGTACGTTTTGTTTGATTATTTTACAACCAGACCATCTTTCAAAAATCTGTATGACCCTTTTTTGACCAAGTGGCCAGGGATGCTAAAAATGTGTTAACATTTGAAAAGCGCCCTCTGGTGGCAGAGCTGAAAATGAAAACGTCATAGCTTTAGCAATTTTTTATGTTTTCAATTTCACCTCTGCCACCAGAGGGCGCTTTTCAAATCTTTACACATTTTTAGCACCCCTGGCCAATTGGTCAAAAAAGGGTCATACAGATTTTTGAAAGATGGTCTGGCTGTAAAATAATCAAACAAAACGTACCAGGGGGGTATGATTTTTAGTGGTTTTGGCATCATGTATAGCGAGTATCCTTAAAAAGAAACTTCCTTGTTTGGAAAATAAGTTATGCCTGTTATGGTTATGATAAAGAGGGGACATTGGAGTTTCCCAATTGTTATGTTCTGAATGTGTCCTATTTATTACAAAGTTGTTGAATTGGCTTGTTTGCGGTGAAGGTTGTTTTGGGAGTTTATTTTTATAGAAACTGTCCCTTTTAGGGGTTGACCATTAATTATCCGAGGGGGGGCGCAGAGAGAAAAAGAAATTATGAACAATCTCTGAATGAAAGTATGTCCAAAAAGGAACAGATGGATTTGGAAAAAAAGATCTTAAAAAAGTAATAAAAATCTGCATCACCACCCCCTCAGATGATTAATGGTCGACCCATTTACAAAAGCAAGAGGCCACATACAATGACAACATCAGTATTTTCTCAAACGAGGAAGCAATGTTTCTGAAGGTTCTAAAGGAAGGTTCTAAGGTTCTAAATTATGTGCATAATTTAGAGTGAATGTTGACATTGCAAAGGAGGAAGGCTTTGGAAATCCCATGGTTCTAAACATCTAGAAATAAAATGATTGATTCACTTACAATAGCAGGACCCTGAAAGGGGTTTGGGATAACGGGATAACAGGGAAAAAATGGAATAACGGGATAACACCCTGTTTGAAATTGGGATAACAGAAGTTAGGTCTGAAATTGGGATAATGGGAATCCAGACTA
>JAAUYA010143647.1_pt1 | contig 10330 bp, 8 predicted proteins | sample 7278161 | NCBI WGS metagenome assembly JAAUYA01 (sample SAMN14350120, study PRJNA611818) | marine sediment metagenome | isolation source: surface marine sediment (3m) | place: French Polynesia: Moorea | collected 2018-08
CCATGGGTGCCATTAGCAAAACCATCTGGCTGTTATCAGGAACCCTACTATTTTCCCCAAATTTCCAAGTACGTTAGTACCCATTTCCCAAATACGGAATCATATATCCATGATGAACAGGGTCATAGGCTACCATCATAATATTATCGTCTGACTATATGAGTATCACTTCAATATATCTGAACTATAATGGATATAATTATTAAATTGACGCATCTTAGACCACCCAAAGTATTACTCCTTAAACTCAAACGTGATTGTTACTTATGGATATGATTTTTGAGAATGGAGTGGATGAATCTGTAAAAAGCAATGCTGATATTTGCTCTCCACCCTACCAAGGAATAGATAGAAATAGAATCATCTGCAAAATTCAGACAGTCATTTATAAAACCATCACATAACTTTTTTTGCTTGAATCTCACTTTCAATGGATTGAATCTTAATTCTAGCAATTTTATAAGTAAGCTAGCAAGGTGACTTGAGTAGTAATGGAGTGGACTAAATCTGCATAAAATGTGGAGTTTTGGTGAAAAAATTGACCTCAACCTAGATATAACTCCGTACAATTCCAAATATTCTTCTGTCACAAATAATTTTGTTGTTATAGTGACTGCAGAAATTGTCTTTTAACCTCAACCTAGATATAACTCCGTACAATTCCAAATATTCTTCTGTCACAAATAATATTATTGTTATAGTGACTGTAGAAATTGTCTTTTAAATATCTAATTACCTATCCAAATGAAGGTAAAGATGCCTGACAAGACAATAACAATGTCTGCCTTTTTTCCTCATTAGGGATATGCAATTGTTTTGATAGTTATGTAGATGTCATGTACTGAATTCACATTATTTAATCAAGGAACACCCTATAGGCAATTTTCCTTGCTGATTGCAGGCAAAATCAGGAAATTCCTAATTGAGGAGAACTATGTCCCATATGTTATCAATCCCTTAAAAGGTATGAATCAATATATAAATCACAAGTGCCTTGCCAATGGGGTTTCCACTCTGACTCTGGTTCATACGGATTGCAACACTTCTCAGTGTGATGTCACTTTCCATGATGTAGTCGTAGCTGGAGTAGCCGGTCAAACAAATCCGCACACAATTCTCAAATTTAGGTAAGATGACAGATACACTCTTCTCCAAAAGAAGTGAACATTGATTACACCCAGTTCTCCCTGTGACCCCAGGTCACTGACCCCTAACACAGGTCATGTCAAAGTTGTCAAATGATCTTACTCTCAAGACCACTTGAGAAAATTAAAATGACTCGACGTTGGGGTCAGTGACCTAGAAAATTAGCATGATTTTCATATGCACTACATTTGGAGAAGAGTGTATATCTATAAGAAACATCAAATGCACGAATCAAGGGGGCATCTGTCTGCTTATCTGCTTATCTTAGAGAAATTCATTGAATCATACTGACTGACAGTTGTCACTAAGTGGCAAAATGAATAAAAAGCTTGCAAATGGACTAAATTTGCAAGATATGCAAAAAAAGGTCTTCCTAGAGTAGTGCATGTTTAAATAAACTTTTAAAGTGTTTTTTTTTCTTCTGTGATTACAAAGATGAATAAAATCTTGATATATGGCAAACTATATGGTGAACAGGAAATGATGTGGGACACTTTCTATAGTTATAGTGCCTATATCCAAAAACACTATTACATGTCAGGGATAAGCCCAGAACCCTACTTTCACTCAATAAGTGATTATAGAGCCTTTCAAAATTTGGTACGTGAGCACTCAATTGAAGTTGTCCCAGCATCCTTATATAACCTAACCAAAAGGTTCCCAGATCCTATACATCAAAAATATATTCAATAGATTTCCAGCTGGCATGGCTTTTGGTGATAGTTTGTTTAGTTGCAAATTAGACTTTATAGAACTATTATTCAATTCAATGTGGCGATGAAATTCTTTCATTATAGTTTCACACCTGATGCTCCAGCTCACAACTACCAAATTTTCCTAGTTTATTTACTTTTGCAGCTTGACAGCTTGAAAAATGTTGCAGAAATTATCTGGACAGGTTTTCGACTATTGACAGGTGACCAAATTGAGTGGGATCATGTCAATGTAGTAAGATGTTCCTGATTTAGGCATCACATCCTACATACATTTGGGTTAGCAAACCCATACCATTTGTTTGCTCAGCCTTTTCTGTTGCTTCAGTCTGGCTACCTTAGGGTGGTTGTTTTATACAAAATTATCAAAAGTATCAGTCTTCTATTATTAGAAACTTTCCCTGCAATTTCCATCAGAGTATATCCTCTTTTGGATCTTAGTGTATCAGAAATAGTGTAAAAGGTCTCATGGTGCGTGTTCTTAATAACAGCTGAGTAACCTAACATGCCTAAGCAGGTTTATCCTCTTTCACTAAAAGCTTTCCTCTAATTAACAAGCTTCTTCTATGATACAGAAATGTTCTAATGCAGGACATAGTATAGCACATGCCCAGCTATCTGGGGTTATAGGAGGGGCTTGTTTCTGTTTTCATGCCAAGTAGTTCTATGCTTAATTAATGCTCATTCCTGCCCTCAATTCTGCTCTAATTTGATGTCCAATGGTATCCCCTCGGCCCTAATTGTTTACTAAGGAGCTACAAGAAGGCAGATTGGTGTCCACTCAGGCATAGCCCCCTTCTACCCCGGTAAAATGTGTAGGTGATAGATGAATAGCCTTTCACGAACAGACACAGCAGAGATGCCATTATCATGAAAGAGAAATTGACAAGAATCAAATTTATATATAGAACATTTCGCAGTATACATAGACACGCCTACATCTCAGAATGTTTCCTTGATGCTTGACAAAGAGGTTACTAAATGAAATGTCATCTGCTTCAAGCATGAGCTACTCAGTCTGTCAGTAATGCTTGACATTCAAAACAACCAAACGACCAAAAATCCCTAAATTACTTGTCTAATGTCTAACTAAAGGTGTTTAACAATTATGAAACTGCTTTGACGTGCAACTTTGATCATGTATTGACAGAAACTCAAACTAGATATTGTCTTCAATGTAACATATACAATTTTGTCAACAGACCGGATGGTTGCTAAAGGTTTTGCTACAACAAATGTCACCAGCAAGTAAGTTGTTCATGGAAATCTATTGCCATCTGATTGCCCTATAATGTAAGCATGCAATGTTTTTATTTTTTGAGACAGTTACCAATTTCCAGAGAAATCATTTCCAAGGAAAATTATGATCAGCAATTGGCTTAGAAGGGTTCTAGAAAGACTCTATGTAACATTGGCGAGATCTAACATGTTTTCGGCTGTTTTTCTACAACATGATTTTGGAATTGAATGTTTCGTATGGCAGGTACTTTGATAGCGTTTCATTCCTTTCTGCAAGTTGCATGAAGGCTGCTAAAATGTCAATTGAGATTAGATGTCATTTCCACTCATTATAACACCTGAAATGTCCTGACTTCTAGGTGACATCTGCCATTATGGTTCAATTATCAAATAGCCTATTCCCATCAGGAACTGCTCTGCCATGAAAATAAAACAGATAATTCTGCTTGATATAGAAGGCTTTTATCCTACTTTTACACACAGGAGATTCACCTTTTCAATGTATTGTGTTCATTCCCTTTTGGCTCAATTTCTGTAATTTCCCTTCTTCCTCGGACAACAAGCTATTTTTGACATACAAGAAGCTATTTGAAATAATAGCATCATTCAATATTGTTTACTACGAAAATAAGCTATAAAACATTCTCAGAATACATCTGAGCTACACTCTTATACTTTTACAGCTTATACTTTTACAGCTTCTTCTGAGTGCTTTATTTATTTGAAGGTCTAGCTAAAATAAAGATGATTTTACAGAGTTAGATGCTAGTTACCATTTGACTAAGAGTTTATCTAAGATGTATTATAACCTTTCATCGTGATGATATTTGTACAGATTACCAAATGTTTACCTGTCGCTGCATACCAATGTAATAGCTGACACGTTAGTGTGCCATTACTCAATTGTGCATGTAAGGATGTTCCAGGGGGTATCCCAAAGAGCAATCTATTAGGTGTCACTGTGGCTTGTATACATGTAGCAGGACAATGATTTTTGGCAGTATGAAATGGCCCTAACCAACGAAGGTACTCCAACTTAAATTTTGAGAATTGCTTGTATAATATAATAAGGTAGTACTGCGCCAATTCTAGAGGCAATCGGCCTTACTGTTGTGAACTTAGAGTCTTATAAGTCAGTTATGGCAAAAAATGGCTCATACCCCCTGGGACGACCTTAATTTTTTTAGCCTGATGTTAACATATGACCACTTCATGATAGTTCGTTATGTTCTCAAGGCCACCACCCCATGTTCATTACATAATTTGCCTCTTGTCTATTTATGTATGTGATGTATGTCTTGGGACATGAGTTGGTCACTTTAATAATAATTGACAACCAATTATTGGAAAGAAGCCCCAATCAAATAGCAGACAGTGGAAGGATAGTAGCAGAATTTGAGAAATACCTCAGTCAAAGTGACAAGATCAAAGTGAAAGGTCACCCTGTAATGCATAGGAAATAGGATGGAGAGCAGAAACCTGCAAAGAATCTCACTTTCCTAATGCAGTAATGCAAATCTGCCTCGTAAGGAAATCAAAGGCTGGGAATCGGTCAAGTAATCTGGTTATGTTAATGGCTTCACATGTCATTGCCAGGGACCAAGGAACCTGAGGGGGCAAGGGGGAGTGGCCCCCCCTCAAAATATTTAGAGAGGGGGCAGAAATATGGTTTTCCCCATATATTTGGCGCTGATTTTCCTATTGGTGCCAAAATAGCATAGTTTAAGCCAATGTTTTGTTGTCAAAAAGCGTATTAACCAATACCCTGCACGAGTTATTCTTCCTGATTCCATTATATCCCTAAAGACTTGGTGCAAATAAGGTAAAACATGTTCAATAGGTGACTGCTAATACAGCCTGATGAGTGCAATTAGTTTAATAGAATTATGATTGAAAAGGAAGCTGTTTCGCCGTAAGAATTAATTGCCAAGAAACTCTTGATTTTCTGAGTAACTTAGCATGCTTATTCAGCTTTATCCTCTTACTCTGAAAGATTGTAATTATTTTCGATTTTCTGCAAGTCTTATATCTGTGTTAATTGTGTCAGGCACACCATGCATGCCTTCCTTATGAAACAGTAAATTAACCGAATAAACATCTTTCCCCTATTTTCTCTCTTAGAGTTACCAAGACCCCTGTAGTAACTGACACAATTTCAAACTTGCTGATTGTGAAAGCTTCCCACTAATTATTCCGGTTCTGCCTAGACACATTCAATAATTCTGTAATTGCAACAGGTACTGCATGGCAGGAGGCTACAAAGCAAATTTCAACTTTGGCGAGATGGCTTCGCATAGGTTCGTCCTTTTTGGCAAATCGCTTTTGTGAAATTTGTCTTTTTTCAAATAAAATATATTTTAAATCAAATTTCTACTTTGGATAACTTATGAATAATATGATTAATCTACTTTGTGTGACATACCAGTGTTATACCTTAATCCTGTTACTAATGTGGCACAACCTGCCATTCTTTACAATAGACATTCAAAAAATAAACAAAATGCATTGATATGAAATTAGTTTTGCTCAAGATGGAGTTCTCCATTTTGTTGTTATTTAGTATTATTTGTGTTTTGAGTGCAGCTTTTATGTCAGGACATTGTTATTTAGTCCTGCAGTAAAGAACATGATTAATGACCTGACAGTAAGTAGCCTTATCTATCATCTGCTTGCTACAATGCTGTCTGGTTGAGTAACACCTAACAGTGAATAGCACATCAACAAAATCATACATCAATATAAAAAGACAGAGATTCTAATGATTCATAAATGTGACTATTAACCGACACTTTTTATCATTTTCATGATTTTACTGGAACAAAACCATTTAGCTAATTGACACTTAAGGTAATATATTGTCGCGACCGACCACTAGCTTGTGTATTGTTAAAGCATGTATATTAAGTGTTAATGGTTAGTAGTTGTGCTTTTTTGGGAAGGGTATAGGCTGTGCAGCCAACGTGCAATCCTCGCACACTTGGGAGCTCTTCACCTATGTCCTCACACCACCGTAACTTGGAGCCATTGGATAGGTAGCACGCGACAATATACATTAACCCAAAAGAGGATAGGAGTGGTCCGCGGGGACCCTGGACAACTTCAAACATTTGTTGCACCTTAACAATTAGTTTCCCAGCCACGATTTCCATAATTCTATGATTGGTTTTTATTTAAAATTTTAAAAATGTCCCCTAGGGTCTGCATGGATCCCAAAACCATATAGCGTAACTATTTTTTGCATATCCATTTTAGGGTCAAAAGCAGTCTGACGCATTGGTCAAAAATGTAAAATGGACAACTCCAAATGTGTTAGTCATTGTGTAATTCAGGTCCATGGGTTGAAAATTTCTTCTAATGCTTTTAAAGTGATTGGATGTTGGTTGTCTTCACTGTGGGTCTGATAAGAAAAATGTTATATAGTGGATCGCTGATATCAAGCCTGAACAGAAAGTCTGGACTAAGATGCAAAGTTGTTTGTTTGAATGAGAAGATAAAAGTGTCTTTTCCCTGCAGCATTGACACCAGCTTTTAATGGTTCAATTATCAAATAGCCTACACACCATGGAAACTGACATGTTTTGCTCAGAGGCCTTTCAGCTTGATCAAAAATAGAAACCTGTTATCTACATCTGGCCACAGGACATAAATACAAGATGTTAGCTTCACTCTCTGGATAATGATATTTGATATTTGATCACAGTCACAGTTCTACACTTTTGTTGGAAAGGAAAACTTTAGAATACACCAAATTCATATGATTTTATCAGCCAAGCTGAGGCGTGATTACATAGTGTATCATGTATATGCTGACGTGTATGTGTATTTTCAAATAACATATTAAGAGCAATCTCACAACCAGACCTCACTGTGGCCATATAAGGGTGGAATCTGCCGAATTTTTGCCACAAGGAATTACCCCCAGGGTACTTTTTACAAAAAATATGTATATATGGGTCTGTAGTACTATCATGTGCAACCACTTTCAGAAATTCCAACATTTTTGGTGCCAACAATTCAGTGATGGATATATCTATTCAGGTGCAGAATTGACCTCTTGAACTTTGCAATGGGATTTAACATTACAGCTCCCTATATGGTCTGTGTTACACATAAATGGATCTCTCCATCACTGAATTAATGACTCTTAAGGCCACCACTGAGGGTCAGTGAAGCTTATTATCACCAAGCTTATAAATCTTGATACATTTGAGTAACTCCATCGCTGCTCCAAAATAAAGTTTATAGGGTGGTAAAGATGAGCTTCACAGACCCCAGTGGTGGCCTTTAGTGCTGCTCTGCTGAAAAGCGTTCAGAGAGGCAACCCTAATGTAAATGTCAGAGTAATTAGAATGTTATTTTCACACATTATGCCACCTGACACCTCTGATATAATGGTGTAAGTATCAAATAGCCTTCCTGCAACAGGAACCTAATCACCATTTTCTTGTGCTCACACCTAAGCAGGATTTACACTCAGTCTCAAAAGAACAGCAATATGGACAGTTGCATTTCTTTTGGGGCAACGGTGTAGATAGATGAACCTTCAAATATGACCCCATCAGAGACACTTGACCTTGATCCAGGGCCAGAGGGGAAGCCAGTGAATTCATGGTGTGTTTCTTTTGTAATGATGCGTAATGTGCATAAGGAATTACAAATGAAATGACATTGAAAGGTCAGCACAAAAAGGTAGGAAATGAGATGAATAGTTGAAGCTTGGTTATCCTGTACTCTGGCCGTCTAATCCAGGGCTTAATAATGGTAATCAGGAAATCAAGCTGTGGTTACCCAGGTAATCCTGTCATGTAGATGGCTTCTTGAGACAAATTTGCAACCCCAGAACATTTTGGTCATTTTTGACAGGAAAAAAGCAGGTTCCTTGAAAAAGGCCACACGGGCCAGAAAATCAAAACATTAATTCTCGTCATTTCTCATATCCACTATGCAACGTAAATTCCTTACTGTAAAAACAAAAAAAAGGTTGTGCCAGCAGAATTCGATGCTGTCAAATGGTGGATTGGGCCCTTATCCATGTCCTCGAGGCCATATTATAGTGAAAACAGAGAAAATAAGGCCATGAGCAATTCATTAGAAGCCAAAATTTGGTAAGTGAGCATTCAATTCAAGGTGTCCAAGTATCCTTACTGTGTAGATTACCTATTTTACTTGTAATCTACCTTGAAATAAGAACAAAACTACCTTGATTTATATTAGAAAATTGCCTATTTTAATAACCAAATAATTGCTTGATCACTTCAGCATTGTCTCCTATTCACCACTGAAGAAACTGATACAAATATAAGCCTCACCCTGAACACAGGGATTTCCCTCTAGGAAATGCCTAAAATGTCCTAAAAATGAAGCTGTGTCAATCCCCTCCGCGGATCATAATTCCCGCCCCCAACCGGATTTATTTTTTTTGCCGACCCACCTTCCCTTAGGAATAACTTTTTGTCAACATTGAATGCAACAAACTGCTGGTCAATTTTACAGAATCAGAATATTAGCATAAGATTGTATATAAGCATGGCAACCACAACTAGAGTGCTTGAACTCCCACCTAGAATGCCCATTTAGTCTGCCCTGGTGAGCAATGTCATTTTTTCCATCGCATTTCAATGTAGTCTGTACCCCAATTGGACAATGGCTAACGCCAGGAAAATTGAAATACAAAGTAGTTACCATAGAGACATTTCATGTCTAGGGTTAAAAACACAAAATATGTGAATTGTACATGTCAAATGACTGGTATTCAATTAGATGCGTTCCCTCTGGTTATAATGGAGCCTGAGAGTGAGACTTGATAGGTTATCAAATTCCATTTTGGACATGGGGTGACATCATGTTTTTGTATGGTGTGCCTAGTCAACATGTATGGTTATGCAAACCTCCCAATTTTTAACTTATTTGGTAATTGTACAACCTGATAAGCGCTATATAGTTACAAGTATTTGTACATAAATAGCAAAATTTACATCTTTCAAAATGGTAACAGCAAAGGAAGGCAACTTGTTGCATTCAATGCAAGAAAAACATTTGCTTACTTCAAGAGTAATTTGCACGAAGAACGCCATGAAAACCACAGCTAATAACACAACCACTTCTTCTCTCATGTATTCTGCAAGTCACAACATATTCCTTGTTACATTTCATTATTGTATATATCTGTGATAAATCTACAATAGGGATGTTCAGAACAATCAAAATGACTTTAAATTATGGCCTAAACGGTCAGCATTTCAAAACTAGATAAGGAGTGGACAATTTTTATGCTTTACATAAGGGTGAGAGATTTGAATGAATTCACATTATCAAGGGCTTTGCAAATGAAAAAAAACTCCTTAGAGTCCTTACCATTATAATAGAATGCACAGGTCCAGAGTTTAGAATGTGTTCTGGAGTTAAGTATTTGGCTGTGGTTGGCTGACTGAGCTGAATCATTATCACATTGTGTTCTGGTATGAGTACTCGGGAGCTCCCCGTTCTGCTGGTGGTATGGAGAATCACGTGACTGGTGTATACTGCCCTCTTCAGGGATGGGATAGGTGGTGATTCGTGTGGGGCGAGGTGGAGCGGCAAAATGCCCAGATTCAAAATGTAACTCATACGGGTCGGCCTGGTTTTGAGGTATTTCTGGAGTGCCCATGAATCGCTCGGCTGACTCTATCATTTCATTGGAGGATGTAAATATGAGATCTTGCTCGGAGCTACTCCGGCTGGCTGCGGATGAGCGAACTGAGCGCCCCCTGCCGGAAGAAGGTGGAAATCTTTTCAATGGACTCTTATTTGGTGAACTTGTTGCACTTGAAGTGTCAGTACTCTGAGTGTCACTGTCACGTGGTGTAATCTCAGCTGCTGGTTGGCTGGGACTCAGATCACGTGATAGAATATTGGCCCCCGATTGGCTGGGTGTCAGGGAAGGTTCCATGAAGCCACTCACGTTCGGACCATCGTACGATTCCCTGATCTGAGCGTCAAGGAAATCTTGTTGGATCTGTTTGTGAATCTCGGGTAACTCGTAATAGCAGACGATTATAGCAAATTCAAATATCACCCACAACACGGCCATGAATAACTGAAACAAATACAATGCCTTTCATTATTTAAACGCTGGAAGAAAAAATCCATACATTATGGAGATCCAACAGAGTCTTGGTACACTTGAGGTCCGATTTTTTGCCACTTTTCATGCCTTGCACAGGAGACTACTAAAATATGCCTAAAATCACTTC
>JAAUYA010186135.1_pt1 | contig 10328 bp, 9 predicted proteins | sample 7278161 | NCBI WGS metagenome assembly JAAUYA01 (sample SAMN14350120, study PRJNA611818) | marine sediment metagenome | isolation source: surface marine sediment (3m) | place: French Polynesia: Moorea | collected 2018-08
CATCGAACATGAGCAAGCCGTACTATCCCAACTCAAAGCAGCCAGGGATAAAGCCAAACTTCAACTAGACATCGCCAAGAGCCAGCTACTCACTGCCAAAGAGCGACGCGCCCATGCTGAGTACCAACGATATGTTGAGGAAAGCAGAAGGGCGATCGCCCTCCAACAACAACGAATCGAACTGGAAAGGCAGCGCAGCATAAGGGCTGGGCAGATTCAGGAAAGAGCATACAGTAAAGCCCAAATTGAAGCCAAGATTCAGGAGATAGACAATGCCCTCTCGAACCTCAGTACCGTTAAAGCACCCTACCCAGGCCAGATTAAGAAGGTTAAGTGGACAGGACAAGATAATCACAATCTTAGTGTCGAGCTTACTTTGGATGTGGACGACGGCAGTGAGAGCGGAGACACTGCCATGCTTGCACAGTAGCCCTGAGTGTATCGAACAGTTAACGGAAGCGGCGATCGCTAATTCTGGTGAACTCCAAACCCTACAGGAACGCATCGGATTGCTCGATAGGAGGCTATCTCTGGCAGGTGAGAGCATCAACTACGCAGAGAGTAAGTTGTGGACTAATTACGTCCCTGATTCATTCTCCCCCAATCCGCTCAATATCATCAATCCTTTCTCTTGGTTCAAGAATCTTGCAGGGGGTGGCGATATTCAGAGGAGCAGGATAGCGATCGCCAATTTAGAACTCAGGAAAGCCAATGTAGAAGCCCAGAGAGCTGAGTTAGAGAGGCGTTACTCAGAAGTACAAGCCAAAACCAGAGAGCAAATCTTAACCCTGGTGCTGGACTATGAAGCTGCGGGTAGGCAGGCTGCCCTCATTGCTGCCCAACTGAACAACCACCGAGTTATTTCTAAAGTGGTCGAGGTTGAATATCGCTTTGGGGGGAGTTCCACAGAATCTTATCTGGCAGCAGTGGAGAAGAAGGAGCGGTTGGAGAATCAGCTCATCCAAGCCCAGATAGCTCAAGCAGAATCCTTAAGAAAAATTCTCTCTCTTACTGCTTTTGAGCTACCAATCCAAAATCCAAAATCTAAAATCCAAAATCGACTGACTGGCTTCGATTAAAATTTAATCATAAGGTGGGGAGCCGAAAGGGTTGGTGGTGTTGTTTTTCTGTGTTTAGAGGCTTAGTCCAAACTCATATTTATTAATAAACAGAACAATAACTAAATCGTGCATTTACTGGTTTAATTTGTGGCGACTTTTTTTTAGTTCTTTGATGACAGTAGTAGTACTAACCTTAAGAGCACGAGCCGTATCTCTGATTCCACTGCCATTGTGCGACATCTCGATGATTTTCTGTTTCACCTCTTTAGTTCGGCCAGGATGAGAATGATTGAGAATAAAAGTACGACGAGGACATTCAGGATTCTCACAACGATATCGTTGTTTTCCCTCTCCCGAGAATCCATGTTTGAACACTTCAGCAGAATGACAATCAGGGCAAAGTACAGGAATTAAAACTGCCATAATTACCAAACAAATTCCTACATAAGCTATAAATTTTCATTCCCATTTTATCATCATTTAAACACAGAAAAGCAACATCGCCTAAATAAATAAACATCAAATACACGTTCGCTAATGTATCTTTAGAGATGATACAAGTCTTTTATTTAAAGAACAAAACTATTGCTATAGTTGCGGTTGATTCTCTTGCTAAATATTAGCAATTAATGATAAAATATATCATCGAAGTATATATTATCTTGATACAAGACTTGATACAAATGGAAAAATATAAAACTAAGGAAGAACTCTATAAAGTCTTTGGAGAAAAGTATGGAGTAAAGCGATTGACTATTATTAGAAGATTAAAGAAGTTAAACATAGAGATACAGAAGGATGATGAGGGAGTGTGGTTAGAAAAGGAAGACCATCACAAGATGGATAATTATAACTCTCATCTGGCTAATGATGGTAAGCTCAATAACTTTGGGTCAATCGCCGTAGCAGAAACACAAAAACCCGAAGAAATTTATTTCAACCACAATAGTACCCCCCATCAAATAGCACAGTTAATGAGATCTAGTCAGCAGAAAGCCACTGGGATTCTCTTGGCAGAAGCGGCTTTAACTAAACAATATTTAGCTAACCCTGACTTACTAGATGAAGATCTCTTAGAAGCATTAACTGAGGCTCAAAGAGCGATTATTCCTCCTCCTCCAGAGCCTGAAGCTTATGCAGCACAATTACTCAAGCATAATGATTCCCCCTTAAAATAAGTAGTGCCGCCGAAGAAGAGAGGCAAATCGTGAGCAAGTGAAAGAGCCAATCCAATTAGAAGAAAAACTCAAGCAAAGAGCGGGTGCGATCGCTTCTGGGATCTTAATTGCCCAGCAAAAACTCATCAAACAATATCTAGACAATCCAGACTTACTTCCAGAAGAATATAAAGTCGAACAGCCGACTCACAAAGTGATAATTAGATATTCCCGAGTGCTACCTTGGCTCTTAGCTTTACAGATTTTAGGTTCAGGATTGATAGTAGCAGCACTCATCAATCTCAATGGCAAGATGGTTGAATCTAACTCTCCTCATTGCCTTCAATAGGGGTTGGGGGAAAACTAGCCAAAGTGTCATGAGGGGCAATCTAGATAATTTTGCAGTTTTCAGTGCTTGAGACAGTAAAAATAGATTCTAGTTAATAATCGCTACAATCTATACCTTATATTATTTTCAGCTACTTAGTGACTTGGGGAGAAATTCCTAATATTGCAGAAAGTAGTCAAATACTGCCAAAATTTAGCTTTTTTGCGTTCGCTAAGACCCTCTTTTGAAAAGCTTACAGAGCAAGCGTTTTGAGCTAGATCGCCCCTGGTGTCAGCCTCGCTAGTTTAGCCCCCATTACTCTGTCAGAGTTGTGTCAGGGACTTAATAAAAGCCAAAGAACTATTTAAAGTTTTTGTCTTTGGCATGGAATTTGGCTAGATTTTGATAGACAAATATCTAATAGCAGACCTACTATACTTTCTGAGTCTACCTATATAACAACTATATCTATAGCTTCCTCGCAACTGCTTATGAGTTGCGTTCTGGTATTCCTGAAGGAGCTTCTCCCAAGTCGGCAGGACCAGATATTATTCGTGCCATGGCAACAGAACTTTGGCTAGACTTTTTAGGTGTTCGCTTAAATAGTAAAAAGGCTGAGGACATTAAATTTGTAATAAACTTGGTAACTCCTGTTTTCATAATAATTGTTTTTTTACCTATCAAAATTTGTACGATTATGTCAGAACAACTAAAACAAATCACAGAGAATCAGTGCCAAAATGCACCAGCTAAATACGACGATCTGAAAGCTCTTTTTTTGAACTGCACCCTCAATAGAAGTCCTGTTTTATCTCATACCAGGGGCGTAATTAACATCGCCAAAACCATTTTTGAAGCCAATGGAGTTCAAACTAAAGTAATTCGACCTGTGGATTACGAAATACCAGCAGGACTAGGACTAGATATGTCTCAAACAGATGAATGGGACAAAGACGATTGGCCCATAATTCAAAAAGAGATCGATCAAACTGATATCTTGGTTTTGTGTACCTCAGTGTGGCTGGGAGAAAAGAGTTCTGTTTGTAATCGAGTCTTAGAAAGAATGTATGGTTACACTCATCTTTTAAACGAAAAAGGGCAATATCGAGATTACGGCAAAGTAGGCGCAACTCTAATCACCGGTAACGAAGATGGGGTTAAACATTGTGCGATGAATATCTTATTTTCTCTTTCTCATATTGGCTATACAATTCCTCCCCAAGCTGATGCAGGATGGCTCGGAGAAGTCGGACCAGGCCCTTCTTATCTAGACCCTGGTTCTGGTGGTCCTGAAAACGATTTTACCAACAGAAATACCACTTTCTTAGCTTGGAATTGTATGCACCTGGCCAGAATGTTGAAAGATAATGGCGGAATTCCCGCTCACGGAAACCAACCTGAAGTTTGGGATGCAGGTTGTAAGAGTGATTTTAACAACCCAGAACACAAAGTATAGGCCAAGGACTTCAAAAATGTCAGAAACAAAAATACAATGGTTTCGCGTTCTCGGTCCCGATGAATTACCCGAAGGTCGAGTAACAACCGTAACCGCAGGTCATAAAAGCATCGCTTTGACTCACTATCAAGGACAGTATGGTGCATTAGATAATCGCTGTCCCCATCAGGGAGGTCCATTGGGAGAAGGTGCGATCGAAAATGGTTATCTTCGCTGTCCCTGGCACGGGTGGGATTATTGTCCCCTGACAGGTAAACCCCCTGGAGATTTAGAAGTAGATGATGCCTTAGAAACTTTTCCAGTAGAAATAAGGGAAGATGGTATTTACGTCGGTTTAGAAATCGAAGGACCCCACATTCGTACCGTAACCGATGTCATGGCGGAAACGATGGTCAACTGGGGCATTACTCACGTCTTCGGGATGGTGGGACATTCTAATTTGGGTTTAGCCGATGCCCTCAGAAGGCAAGAAGAACAGGGTAAGCTTACTTTTATTGGTATTCGCCATGAGGGAGCTGGTGCGTTTGCTGCTTCTGCTTATGGGAAGTTAACTGGTCGTCCTGCTGCTTGTCTGACTATTGCCGGCCCTGGTGCTACTAACCTCTTAACGGGCATGTGGGATGCTAAAGTAGATCGCGCCCCGATTTTGGCACTGACAGGACAGGTAAATACCCAAGTTTTAGGTAGAGGGAATTTTCAAGAATGCGACCTTTCCGCTGCGTTTAGTGGGGTAGCAGCTTGGAGTCAGACTGTCCTTAACAATAGCAATCATGCTGAATTAATGACTTTGGCCATTAAACACGCTCTTTTAGAAAGGGATGTTGCCCATTTAATCTTCCCCGATGAAATTCAAACCCAACCTGCTGGTGAAGGGGTAAAAGCTTCTAGTCCCCAAGGGAGAATTACAACCCTACAAATTGCCCCACCGACCGAGTCTAAGGAGCGAGCAGTAGAGTTACTCAAGCAGTCTCAACGTCCCGTCATTATTGTCGGACATGGCTCTCGTTTTAATATGCCAGAGATTATCCAATTGGCAGAAATGCTTAATGCACCCGTTCTGACTACTTTTAAAGCCAAAGGACAAATTTCTGACCATCATCCCCTTGGTTGTGGTGTACTAGGACGCAGCGGCACTCCTATTGCCAGTTGGTTTATGAACGAGTCGGATGTATTATTAGTTTTTGGTGCATCCTTCTCTAACCACACGGGTATTTATGCGGGCAAACCAACTATTCAAGTAGACTTCGATCCTCTGGCTTTGGGTAAATTCCATCCCGTTACCGTTCCTGTTTGGGGCGAAATCAGTATTGTGGTGGAACAATTGAAAACTGCTCTTGAAGATAAAGTCCATCCTAGCGATCGCCGTGCGGAAATAGCTCAAAGATGGCAGATTTGGCGGGAAGAAAAACAACGCCGAGAACAAGACGATCGCGGCAAGGGCATTAATTCAGCTTCACTCTTTGCCGCTATGACTCGTCAAGTCCCTGCTAATGCCGTCATTTCAGTGGATGTGGGTAATAATACTTATTCCTTTGGGCGTTACTTTGAATGTCAGCAACAATCGGTCTTGATGTCTGGTTACTTAGGTTCCATCGGTTTTGGTTTTCCGGGGGCGATGGGTGCTTGGGCGGCGGTAGGAGATAAGCGTCCGGTTCTTTCTGTGTCTGGAGATGGTGGTTTTTGTCAATATTTAGCAGAATTTACCACAGCAGTCAAATATAAGATGAATATTACTCATATTTTACTGAATAATTCGGAGTTAGGCAAGATAAGTAAAGAACAGAGAGCAGGAGAATGGGATGTGTGGCAAACCTCTCTTCATAATCCCAATTTTGCTCAATATGCCGAAAACTGTGGCGGTTTTGGGGTTCGAGTAACCAAAAAAGAAGAGTTAGATCAAGCTATAGCAGATGCGATCGCGTTTAATGGACCAGCCTTAGTGGAAATTATCGCCGATGTCAATTTAATTTGACCGGTTTCCTTAATGAGGGTAGTACGGGCTTAATATATTAAGCCCGTAAAGCCTTAGATTATTCCAGTTCAGAAAATAACATGAAGATTCAACAAATTTTAGATTAGTTGGCAATAAACTTATACTCATTAATCTCAACAGGAGTTATTCTGATAACTGCGTTCATTGATTTAATTCCCATGTTTGATACGGACTGGAAAAGACGTTTTTCAGACGACTCTAATAAGTATTCATCTGTGATTAAGCCTTGTGGGGCATTAATTAAAATTGAAACATAAGCTGTAGTTCCTTCTAACCTTACATCAATATGACGGATTTGAGTTTGTTTGTTAATTTCAGGGTTCTCTTTTCTAATTTGACGAAGTTCATAAGAAATACGATTAGTAACCAAAAATTCTTTCATAGAACCAGTCAAAGGACCACATAATAAAGCAATCATTAACAACCAAATTAAGATGGTTTGGAATGCTTTGTGCAGATTGCCATAAGATTGAGAAAGAAAAATAAGGCAAGCAGTAACAGTAATTCCAGCTAGGTTGACCATAAATAGTAAAAAAGACCCAGCAGATACATCCAAATTACTGACTACAACTGTACCAATCTGTCCCCCAATCTCACTTCCTATTCCTAACCCTATTCCAGTGACACATAAAGGAGGAACAAGTGCAACAGCAATGGCAACTCCAGCAATAGAACTAGCAATACTGTGGCGAGTTAGAGAAAATGAACCAGCAGCACCAGCGGCCATAGCAATTCCTAAGTCAATTAAATTAGGGGAAGTTCGCGCCACAACTTCTGAACCGACAATATCGATAGGAAGCCCAGCACTAATCAAAAAAGAGATGAAAATCGTACATAAAACTCCTAAGACAACAGTTGTAATTGAGCGTCTACACGAATCCCAATTGTCTGTAACAATGGCAAAAGCCATACTTAAAATGGGGTTCATGAGAGGAGCAACAATCATCGCTCCAATAATCACGGCATTGCTATTGGCTAAAAGTCCTAAGGTTGCGATTACTGAAGCACAAGTCAGTAAGAAAAAGAAACTAAAAGAAGGAATGGATGCGGCTTCCCTGGATTGGGCTAATTCTTCTTGAGGAACGGGCTTTTCCAGATGAATGCGCCAATCGGCTGTGAGTTTTTTCCACAAAGTCCTAAATTGACGGATGAGAGGATTTTTAAGCAGTGATTTAAGCAATTGAAGAAGATCCCTTGAGGTTTTAAAATGAGAATTGCTAGTAAAATATAAGTGTAATTACAGTTATATTTTATATTTTAAGCGCTCGCCGGAGTAGCGTTTGCAGAGATTCGTTAGTTAATTTGATGTTGTCAAGATATAGAAAATGGCAGCTCCATCAAATACAGTTCCTATTATTTCTCAGCTCAAAACCCGAGATGTTGATGAGCTAGCTGAGTTTCTTCCAGGCTGGGAGCAAAATTATGTTCAGCTTAAACGAGGGGCGTTTGACATGGAGATAAACATGATCGAAATTGGTGATTTTCAGGTTATCGAGCAGTCTGTTAATGGTTCTATCTTAGCTCGAGGAAACTCCCCTAGCGGAACATTAACTCTAGCAATTCCCGTACTCAACAAGGGAGAGACTCTATGTGGAGGTAAGATCTTGAGTGAGGATTACTGCTTTGCAGGAAACTATACTGGGTATTTAGACGTTAGAACCAGTAATCAATTTAATGTCTTCGGAATTATAGTACCGATCGAGCAAATACTTGAGAGAGCCGAACAAATGCAATGGTCAGTCACAGAAAAACAATTATTATCTTTAGGGATTATAGTTCCTAATCTTTTAGCATTGCAACAATTATCATCTTATATAGAAGAATTGCTGAGGTTAGCTAAGAACTGTCCTGACAAATTAACAGATAATTCTCAGAATAGCTCAATCACTTATCTCATCATCGAAGACTGCTTGCCGCTGCTTTTGGATGTATTATCATCTCCTCCAGAGTTTATACCCGAAAAAAAACTAAGACGGCAAAAGCTGGTGAAGCGTGCTGAAGAATTGATGCGCGATCGCCTTCCCACTCCCATTACTCTGTCAGAGTTGTGTCAGGGACTTAATAAAAGCCAAAGAACTGTTTGCCGTGTCTTTCAGGAATGCTTTGGGTTGCCGCCGATGGCATATCTGAAAATATTGCGCTTGCACGGCGTACATCGAGCCTTGAAATCAGCCGATTCTCGAACCTCTACAGTTACTGAGATTGCCTTGGATTGGGGTTTCTGGCACATGGGACAATTTTCAAGGGATTATCGAAATATGTTTGGAGAATCCCCTTCTAGTGTTTTAAGGCCAGATTGTCATTAAACCTTAAAAACTTTTTGTTTTTGGGATGGAATTTGGCTAGATTTTGATAGGCAAATATCTACTATTAGACCTACTATGCTTTCCGGTGGCAGGCTACGCCTGATCGCCAAAATGGCTAAAATCTTAATTTTTGCTCATGAGACATTGAGTTTTTATCAATGAAAACTATTTATTTAAGAAAGAGTCAATTATGTCTGAAAAAAAATGTCCTTTTATGACTACAACCGGTGGTAATCCTATCGGTGATAATCAAAATTCTTTAACTGCCGGAGTATGAGTTACTTTAAGCTGAGTATGTTTGTTTTGGGAACTTTTCTCTTCAGAGGAATTGACCCAGCAATAGCATCGGCCCCATCAAGGTCAGATTCTCGACCGAGTATAAATTTAGCGCAACCGAATCTGCAGGCCGTGCTAAAGGAGCAATGGAGAGCCAGATTCAATCTCGACAGTCTGTATGCGAGCAGCTCTAACCCTTTCGCTCAAGTAAATTCTGTTTCTCAATTAGCAGATGTACGTCCCACAGATTGGACTTTCGGAGCACTTCAATCTCTGAGCGAACGTTATGGCTGTCCGGTCCCATCTTCCCACACCATAGAGCGTGTTTCACGTCAAGAATTCGCTATTAATTTAAGTGTCTGTCTCAACCACATCAGCAAGCTGATTACTTCATCGAGAGCCAATCTACTGACCAAAGACGATCTCTCTACTATCGAGCGCTTACAGGCAGATTTTGCCTCTGAATTGGCAATTTCTGGTAATCACATCGAGCTTGCCAATCTCTCGAGTAACGCTCCTGGCATGGAGCAATTTTCAGTCACTACCAAACTTAACGCTGAAGCAATTTTTAGTTTTATCGGTTCTAACGACCCTAATTTTACAGGTCAAAGTCGCAACCTTGAAGATAACAAAAGTGATTTAACTCAATCAGCTTTTGGTTATCGTACAACCCTGAATTTTGACAACAGTTTTACCGGAAGCGATCAGTTAAGAGTTCGTTTACGAGCTGGTCAAATCATTCCTCCATTGGTCGATCAAACTAATATGGGTGGACTAGAAACAACAATTTTTAGTGGAGAAACAGTGAGATTAACTAAATTACAATATCGTACTAGTTCTATCCCATTTATTTACGATCAAATTCCACCCCAAAATTTTTATATCATTTTAAGTGCTTTTGGTACAGGTTTAGACGAACAATTTTTTCAAACTTTTAACCCCTATATTAAAGGTAGTAAAGATGGTTTTACTCAGTTTGCTGCTTATAATCCTATTTTCCGACAGCCCAGAGGAGTAGGAGCTAGTGTCGCCTATAAGCCCAGCGCTCGCTTTAGGATGGCGATCGGTTACGCAGCCAGGGGAAGTGGCAATGAAGCCGCCGATCCCAGTCCAGGCAAGGGCTTTTTTAATGGTAGTTTTAGCACAGGAATTAATACTTTATTTGAACTAACTGATACTTGGAGGTTAGGTGCAACTTACCTCTACAGTTACTCTGCTAGAGAGCGGATTTTTCTTTTTGGTCAAACTGGTAGCGATCGTAGTAGCGATCCTTTCAATGGCAATCCTACTCAGGCTCATAATTTTGGCTTGCAAACTACTGCCCTGATTAATTCTAAATTTAACCTAGCCGGGTGGTTTGGCTGGAGTCGCGCTCTGGATACTTCCAGTGACAACGAGGCGGATATTCTGAACTGGGCCGTAACTTTTGTGTTTCTGGATGCGTTGAAAGAGGGAAACAAGGCCGGTTTAGTGGTGGGAATGCCCCCTAAACTGACAAGCATTAAAGATGGTAATTCAGATCCCAACAATGCCCTGCAAGTTGAGGCTTTCTACACTCACCAAGTGAATGATAACATTTTCCTCAATCCTGGCTTTTATGTAATCGTCAATCCCGAGAATGACAGGCGCAACGATACTATTTTTGTCGGCTTGCTGCGAACAACTTTTGAGTTTTAAACACAGATATCGAACTTTAGCCCACAACCGCCCCTACGTTCTGGTTCCATTACTACCGCTCGCCCTTGTACCTC
>JAAUYA010035906.1_pt1 | contig 10320 bp, 10 predicted proteins | sample 7278161 | NCBI WGS metagenome assembly JAAUYA01 (sample SAMN14350120, study PRJNA611818) | marine sediment metagenome | isolation source: surface marine sediment (3m) | place: French Polynesia: Moorea | collected 2018-08
CAAAATCCAAAATCCAAAATCCAAAATCGAGAGACATTAATGTCCAATCAAATAGAAGCAAAAACACCATCACAACAAGAACGAGATATAGAACTTTCGGAAGAATGGTTAGACCAACTAGAGGATGAATCTGATGAATTAAACTCAGAAATCCCCAAGTCTTATTTTCCTGCCAGTCAAGAAAACGAACGTCTCAATCATTCTTTAATCAATGAAGTTCTCAAGGATAGAGATAGCAATTATCGCGCTCATGTTTTAAAGGTAGCTTATGAAGCAGAGATTGAAAAAAATGACCCTTTATTTGCAGTCTTATTAGCTACAGGACAATTAGAATTATTACTCAAAACTAAACCGGAAGAAATTGAGCGATGTTTCCATAACTGGCGGCATTTATGGCAGGCAGATTTGCAAGATGCCCAAGCTATTTTTGCCCAAGAATTAGAGCAAGTGCGCAGTTTAACTGATAATTGGGAAGCCGAAAGTAAAGCCTTTTTAGAGCGTCAGGGGAAGGCTGCGGTTAACATCCAACAGCGGTGCATTGCCAAAGCAGTTCAAGATTTAGTCAGGGGTGCTGCTTTTGCTAAAGTCGCCCATGACGCCCATGCGTTAATTGCGGCGGGGTTGGTTTTGTTGGCTGCTATTGGCGTGGGGGTAGGTTTGGGGTTGGCAGTGCCCAAGTTAGTCAAACCTCCGCAAATCGACCCTTCCGGCCCCCGTCAGTTAACCTTGGAAGAGGCTAAGGCTTTAGATTGGGGTTTGAGCAAAGCGGGGAAATTTGCTAGGGCTAATCCAGAGTTAATTCAATGGTTACGAACTCCCCAAGGAAAGTTTGCTTACCAATTCATGCAGTGGAATCAGGCTTTACTCAGTGGGAAGAAGGGCAAGCCAGTTTGTGAGGAGGATTTAGAGAGATTTGGCGTGACTCTGACTTTGGAGGGAAGGGCGGCTAAAAGAGGTGTCTGCATGCTATGGGTTAAACCTCCCCATCAGCGAGAATTTGTCGAGTAGTAGATAACTTGTCTAGATTCGCCAACGCCTATTTGTAATTGTATAACCCAGTTGTAGGTGGACAAGGTATGGCGGGTAAACATTTATATACTACAATTAAACTAATGTAGTTCAGATAAAAAGGAATGACTAAAATAGTAGAACAAGCCCTCAAAAAACTATCAAAATTGCCAGAGGAAAAACAAGAAATTATTGCTTCCTTCATCCTCAAACAAATAGAAAAGGAAACCGATTCGGTCACTGAAGCAGAGAGAACAGAAACAGAATCAAATTCATCTTTACCTCCCTCAATTGGTATGGGTGCTAGTGGTAGAACTGACCTCTCTACACGTTGCGATGAACTACTGTGGCAAGAAAAATAATTGCAGATACTAGCGGCATTATTGCCCTGTTAGATCGAGACGATCGATATCATTATCTCGCCGTTGAAGCTATTAGAAATAAACAAATATTTATTCCTGTTACCATCTTACCAGAAGTAGATTATTTAGCTACTAAATACTTGGGAGAAAGAGTGGCTAGAGCCTTTCTTACTGATATTACTGAGGGAAAATATTCTCTCCTTCCTTGTCAAGTAGAAGACATCGAAAAAGCCATAAAAATAATGAGTCGCTATCAAGATTTGCCATTAGGTTTTGTTGATGCTAGTGTGGTTGTCCTTGCTGAAAGATATTCTCTAACCACAATTTTGACTATTGATTACCGCCACTTTAACTTAATTCAATCCGATAAGATTAGCTATTTCACTATCATCCCCTAAGTTCAACTGAGGGAAAGTACGCCGCACCCGCAGGTTTTCGACCATACTCCAGGGTTGAACCCACTGGAGTAATCGATAACTGCCTAGATTCGCAAACGAGCTGTTTTCAAGGTAGGAGCATTGGTAGGATCTAGATTAGTAGAAGCAGAACGTGCTGTCGAAGCCCATTCTCTCAGGAGTTGAATGGAAGCAGCATCCTGTACCGCTAAAGGTGTTATGCTACTGCGAGATGCTTCTAAATCAGCCAGAGTGACCTGTTGAGGTCGATTCTGGTCAAAGGCAATAGTAGCAGCTTCCGCCACCAAATTTTCCAGCTCCGAACCAGAAAATTGTTCCGTACAAGAAGCGATCGCCTTTACATCTCCATCATCCAAATAGCAACCAAAGCGATTGAGGTGAATCGTGAGAATTTGTAACCTTTCGGTAGCATTAGGTAAATCAACAAAGAAATTTTCATCAAACCTGCCCTTGCGTTTGAACTCACTGGGCAGTGCCGTAGGATCGTTGCTGGTAGCTACCACAAATACCCCACAATTAGACTCAGACATGAAAGTGAGGATGGTACCCAGAATGCGACCAGAAACCCCAGAAGTATCGCCGGAACTCCCAGAGAGTGCCTTTTCTACCTCATCAATCCAGAGGACGCAGGGGGCGATCGCCTCGGCAGTAGCTAAAGCCCGTTTGAGATTGCCTTCCGACTCACCTACCAAACTGCCTAACATTCCCCCAATATCGAGTTGCAACAGGGGCAGTTTGAGGATAGAAGCGATATTCTTGGCAATCAGGCTCTTACCAGTGCCGGGTGGCCCCACTAATAGCACGCCCTTCGGTAGGGGTAAATTGTACTTTCTGGCTTCGGTAGTAAACAGGCGCTGGCGGCGCAACAACCATTCCCTAAATAACTCCAATCCCCCAAAAGGAATGGTAGCCGGTCGAGCTAATTTAATGCCCAGTTGCGAGAGTAAGCGGGCTTTATAATCTAAGACTACAGGGATAATCGACTGGTCGAGGATAATTGAACTATCTTGAACCGATTCCTTCACCAAAATGCGGCAGAAATCGCTAATTTCCTCCAAAGTCAGGGAGAGAGCTGCCCTGGCCAAATTTTCCCAATCTTCCTGGTCAAAATTAATTATTAGTTCAATATCTTGAATGGCTGCTGATTCGGACAGATAAGCCAAGTAATTCTGGAAATGGGCGAGAATTTGCGATTGATTGGGTAAGGGCATCTCGCAGTAAGGAATCAGGCGAATTAAAGACTCGTGCAAGCGAATGTTTTGCCCCAGCAGAATTATTCGCTTCTCAGTAGGTTTGAGACGATGGTAGAGGTTTTTCAGACGAGTCACAATTTCCCAGCTTAGTTGAGGAGAATCTTTGCCGATAAAGGGGTGTAAATCTCCGAGAAGGAAGACTCCTTCGCCACTGTAGGTTTCCAGCCATTCGAGAATATACAAAAGGGAGTCGGCATGAAATGGAGGCTGATAACCCTTAACTGGTTCAAATTTAAGTCCCCCATCGGCTCGAAGGCATTGTTCTAAGGTTGATCTGCCCAAATTCCAGAAGTAGGTGGGTAGTTGGAGATGTTCAGTAACTTTCTCAGTTAACCATTCTAGAATGGTCATTTCTTCAGGAGAAAGAACATCCAAAGCGACAATGGGAATTTGAGAATCTATGGTGGTAATTAGGTTGGTTAGTTTCATGATAGGTTCTATGTTTGACAATAAATAGAAAGCAGAGGAACTGGAAGCAGAGGAGCGGGGGAGCGGGAGAGTGGGGGAGTGGGAGAGTGGGAGAGTGGGAGAATTCTATCGCCCCTCACCCCATCGCCCTCTCACCCCCTCACCCCTACCCAAGATGCAGACGGGGAGCTGGTTGCTGAGTGCGGGTACGAGTTTGCAGATGTAGCTGAGATTCTGGTTTATAGGTGCGCTCAGTTTCGCATACTACCCCTAATGCTTCTTCAAAAACTTGGGTGGCATCCAGACAAGACATACCAGTAAAACCTTCAGCTTCAATCTGAAATTCTCCGGTAGTTTCATCAAAGTGAATCAAGACAGTAGGTTCGGTCATAGTTTTACCTTCTTAAACGAACTTTGGGTGAGGGAACGGAAATACGAATGGTGGTTTTAGTTCCTTCTCTGGTGCGACTAACTATTTTTCCTCCTAAAGAAGTAGCTATTTTCTCAGTATGAACGTTGACGTAATTTGAGCGTAATTGAGAGAGAAATTGTTGGCCTAATCCCCTTCTTGCTTGGGCTTGACCATACTGTTGGTCATATTCAGATATTAGACATTCATACTCATTGCCATTCCAATAAAAACCCAAATCATTACTCTGACCACCGATTTGTTGGCGGGGTACAATAATGTGAGCGAGTTGTTCTCTTTTGTCTCCGCGCCAACCATAAAGGGGTATTGGTGAAGCATGAATTTGAGGTTTAAATCCCATTTGTGCTAGAGCTTTGATTAAGCTTGCTTGATCTTTGAATTTAATTGCAATCCTTGAGAAATGTGACATAATTTTTAAGGCAAAACAGAGTAAATTAACGAAGTTTCAAACTCATGGCTGTAGCTTTGGATAAACCCATTTCATCTGCTATAGCTCTCAATTGCTTTTGTTCGCCTAAGAGTTTGGTTCGCAGATTGTCCATCCTTTCTTGCAGTGAGCTTTTTCCTTCTCGATTGAGACTTTTCGCATCTACCGAAGCAGTGGCGAGAATCTGTTCTAAATGCTCCATCATGCCTTGCAAAGAGCCACTGGTTTCGCTGGAGGCATTACTGAGCAATACTTGAATCTTTTGCAGATGGCGTTCTAATTTCTTGCGGAATTGGACTGGTTTCTTGCCCGGAGTCCATTCGCTCAACTCTTCTAAAAGTTCTGCTGCTAAATGTTCTCCACCAGCAATAGCCGCTTCTTTGAGTCTCTGTTCTAAATTTTGGTCGTAGGCTTCAATAAAGCGAGTAATTTGATTGAGACATTCTGCCTGTTCGGAATTAATTTGTTCTGACAGAGCAGGGATAATTACTGGACGATTAATCACTACTTGTAAATACTCGGATAATTCTGAGAGAGTGGGAAACTGACTCAAAAGCTCTTCTTTGCCTTTTTGCAACTCAACTTCATCTAAATTCCAGGTGTCAGCACTCAGGAATTGATGAACTCGCCGTTCAAATTCAGTTAAGCCTTGCTCGTACTTTTCTTGCAGTTCTTGTCTCAGGAATGGTGCCAGTTCATTTTGCAGGTAAAGCATTCGCTGCCAAACCAGGGGGGCTAATTCGAGGGAACAAACCCAGTCGCCGTTATCAGGAGTCATCCACTCTTTGATAGATTCGATTTCTTGGCGTAGTTTGCTGGCAGCTTCATCCAAAGCTTTGAACACGGAAATTCCTCTCAAACCAACTTCAGAAAAGGTAATTTTTTCTAAGTCGGAAGTAGAGTCAGGTTCCTTTTGATGTAACAAGATTTGCTGCCAAGTAGGGGCGATTTTCTTAGAGGCTTTCTTTAAGCCGATGCGGAAACGAATGCGAGTTTTGTTGAGGTTAGAGAGGTTGTGTTTGACAACAATGGCATCTTGGAGAAAACCATTACTACTATTTTTACTCGTTTGTTCTACTGATGTTAGTGACATGGTACAGTTGATTGAAATTAATGTCACTCCACCAGCACGTCAGCGCTCTTATGCTACAGGGAGATGAGATGAAGGCACTCAGAAAAGCGAGCGTCTTTTTATGAGAATATTGAGGTAGGTGTGATTGAGGGCAAGTATCGATGCAAGAAGCAGAAGCGATTAAAGTAAAAGTAGGGGATTGGACTATCTCTGCCTACTACCTACAACAGGAGTCTCAACAGCAAATCTTGTTCACCCATCGCTTGATGGCAGAGGCGATTGGCAGAAGTAAAACCACAGCCCAGAAATTTTGCAAGCAAAACGAAGCTCAATTACCCACTCCCATCCAAGCCATTGTACCGGATAAACCTCGTCCGGTGGCGCTATCTACCTGGGAAGCCGCCCTAGAATTTTGGCAGGAGCAGGGAAGCAAAGGCAATACAACCGCTTCTGCTTTGGCAACGGCTGCGGCTTCTGGCAAGGTGGAAGTCGAGCCTGTCAGCCATCAAGCCAGCGAAAGTATTGATATAGAAGGGATTCTTGCTGCCTTACCTTCAGGAGAGGGCTATCCTTCGGCGGCTGAAAGAGAGCAGTTAGATGGCAGTTTAGAATTAATCGCTCGCTGGCTGAAAACCACAGGGATAGACGAAAAAGCGATCGCTCAATGGAAGTTAAATATTCTGGCAGGGCACTATCCCATGTTGAAAGATGCAGTTACCTCGGCGACGAAATTATTAGCCGTGCAGGATGAGGCGCAGGTTTCGGGCATGATTGCATCTCAGGTAGCGAAGAAGGTATCGGAGTCTCTCAATGGTAAGGTAACGGCAGCACAAGTAAATCAAGCCCTACACGACTTAAACCTGCAAGAGTGGGTTAAATCAGGCTCAAGAGAGAGGAAGTTAACCGAGAAAGGAAAGCAGTATGGTAGGGCGATGTTGGTAACATCGAAAACCAATGCTTGGAGTGGAGCTCAACTGAGATGGTTTGAGAGTGTAATTCCTGTTTTAAGTACATATTTTCTGGAAAAAAACGTGAATTCCAGCCAATTTTAGCCAGTAATTCACGTTTTTATATTGATTAAAGTTCGATGAAATTAGTCTTCATCTTCGTCAAACTCCTCTTCTTCGTCAACCTCGAAGTCTTCTCCTTCCTCATCTTCATCATCAATTTCATCGAGGAGGTCATCAATTTCTTCATCCTCCTCATCCAGCTCATCTTCGTCAAAGTCTTCCTCGTCTTCATCAAACTCTTCCGCATCTTTGGCGAAACCGTTACGGCGAGCAAGACTTTTGGCGTTAAACTCAATCAGGTCATTGATGGCAGTTTCCGTCCCCTCAGAGATGGTATCGTAGAGCATGGACATGGTTAGAGCTAAGACTTCCACATCAATTTTGAGTGCATCTGGCTTGCCAAACAGTTTGGGAAATATTTGGTTATTCCATTCCTGCCAGTCAAACTTTTTGCCATTACCTCGTTTATTTACCTGCGCTTGGATGTCCAAACCGAGTTTTTCTCGCACTGCATGGCCCACTTTTGTGGCAATGCGAGAATCGCGAGTAGCAATCTTGACTTTGTAATGGCTGTAGATGCTGTTACGAATCTTCTTCATCAAAGCCTGAGCTTGTTGAGCCGGAGTTAGTTTGGCACTGCTTAGGGTTTTGGTTGCAGTAATTTTGCCATTGGTTTTAGTGCTTCGGCTGGTTGTTTTCTTGTTAGTTGTAACCATTTTCTCAATTAAATCAAACTTTTATTTCAACTCAACAAGCCGTTAGGCTCTTATTTTTTACCATCCTTGAGGATTAATTCCTTCACCTTAAGGGGTGAATTGTGGTGGTTATTTATTTAGTTATCTTGATTAAAAATATGATGTTCAAGGTAATATAGGATGAAAATTATTAAAGATTGGTACAACTTGGCAAAGGCAGGTACTAAAATTGTCGCTCTGGAATACTACCAAGCTGATTTACCTGATATATTAGTTAGTTTTAAGTCTCGAGCTATCGAGTTAAAATTGCCTGTTTATTATTGGAATATCGGTTATAGCCACATTCAAGAAGTGCAAGTCAGAGATAATCAATTTACTCTTTTAAAGACTAATTTAGAGATAGATGAAGATATTTTGCTATTTCTTTATAATTCAGAATTACTGGGTATTTTTATCCTAGATGATTGTCAAAATGTAGGGAGCGATAACATTCAGTCACCTCAATGCTATCAAGCCAAACTATCGAATCTGTTTTGGCATTACCAAGCCAATAAATCAGAGCAGTATGTAGTTATTCTTGGCGAATATATTGAGTTAGGAAATAAATTGAGTAGTTTAATTCCGAAGTTAAAATATCCCTTGCCTGAAATGAGTGAAGTAGCTGAGATAGTAGCTGAATTTATCCCCGCTAATTTGAGTGATAATTCAGCCGAAAATATCGAGTTATATCAAAATACTTTAGTGAGAGCCTGTCAGGGTTTATCAAAGGGAGAAATCAAGTTAATTTCACAGCGTTATGGAGGATTAAATAACTCTATTTTGAGATTAGCTGAACAGGTAATTAACTATAAGCAACAAAAGTTACAGAGTGAGGGATTGGAGTTTATTTCCGAACCAGATATCCCCACCGTAGGAGGCATGGATTTAATCTTAAATCATGTCCGCAATGTAGTCAAATTAATGAGTCCTGAAGCACAAAAATATAACCTGAGTCCTCCCAAAGGTATGTTATTATTAGGGCCGCCAGGTACAGGGAAATCTTTGGTAGCCAAACTAACCGCTAAAGAATTGGGAGTGCCTTTATTGGGGGTGTCTTGGGGCAATATTTTGAGTAGTTATAAACCAGATAAAAGTTTGGCTAATTTATTAGAAATTGCCGCGACAATTAACGCCATTTTATTCTTTGATGATTTTGATAAAGGGTTTGCCGGTTGGCAATCGGCAGACTTTATGACCTGAAGGGGAGACAACCTCTCTAGCTTAGATATATCAATAGGTTTAGCTTGAGGAGTTGACTAAAACATCAAGTTAAGGGCTTGGCTTATTGACAATAACTATAAATACTTCTAGTTATCTGATTATTTAGTGATATTTGGCAACGTAATTTTTTCTCAGTTTCGAGCTTTAATTTTTTTTAAATCAGTAGTCGTACTGCCAAAGAAAGAATTTTATTATTGTGTTGTTTACGCCCTTTGGTCTGGTTGGTTAATATACTTTTTTAATCTCTGACATCGCTTGCAATCCTTGTTGATAAAAGGTCAGCTTATTTTTATTTAATTGCATTATCTGGTTGATTTCTTCAAGATAAAATTCGTAGTTATTACACCAAAGTTCACCATATAACCCCAACCAAAATTCACTATGTCTTCTGGGTTTTCTTCTTTTTTCTTCTGGGCGTGCAATATATTTTTGTTTTCCTTTCTTCTTGAGTTTTTCTCCGATAATGGCTCTGTTTGTATAGGCGATTGCTATCAATAAAACTATGTTGGTTAGTCTTTGAGTGTTAGCTTTTGTTCCTTCTAAATTATATCCTCCACTCTTACAATCTTTGAACATTGCTTCTATGCCACTTCTTTGCGCATAAACTTTTAAAACTTCTTCAACACTGCTTAAAGACGTTAAAATATACCAAGGTTCATCGTAACTTTTTCCTCTGTGTTTTTTCTTCTTATAGATGACCACATTATTGCGGCTAAAGCCTTTCTTTTTAGTTAATTTTAGTCCCATATGTATTTGCTTAACCCCGGGAATAATTTCCATTTCTGATAATTTGTGATATTTTTTTCCTCCTTTATGAAAAAAGGTGTCTTGCTTCTCTCTAAAGGCAAAATCAAATTTTTGCTTTCTTCTTTTTTGCTCTTTTCTCAGCCAAGTTGCCAATTCTATACTATGAAATTCTCGATCTCCAATTATGGTAATTTGATAATTTTTTAGGAGTTTTAACACTGGTTTAATCAAGGCTTTTTGTTCTTTAAAATTACTGGCTCCTTTCTTTTCTAGTACATTCCAATAAATTGGCAGAGCATGATGATACCAGACTACACTTATCATAAAAATATTTTTATCTCGCCATTGAGTCCTGTCTAAAACAATCACCAAAGGACAATCAATTATAAATTGTTCAGCAATAATGAATTGAATGACTGGAAACCAAATTAGCGGAATACTTAAACTTGCTAAAACTAAAAATCTTTGGATATGCTTTCTGCGACTTTCAAAGAGAATAGGTAAAGGAAAATAAGTGGCTAATTTTTCGATTTTTACTTGCTTGTATTGATTTAATAATCCAATTAAAATTGATAAGGTTTGAAATTGACTCGGCGTAAGATATTTGTTAAAATGTGTTTTGAAACTATTTAATAATTTCATGATAATCGGTATGGTGCTTCAACTACAACTACCGATTTTTTCAGATTTTGGTAAGCTCTAAATCATTAATTTTTGTTGAGGAATTACTATGGGGCACTAGTTCGCGATGCCGTAACGCGAATCTTGCTCCTTCTCTCCAAAACCAACGCAGTATTGGCTCTCACCTAACTTGAGCCCTTTTGCCAAACTAAACTGTCTAGTTTGACAGCAAGCGTGGCGATCCCGCAGGGATCCGCTTCGCGGTGCGCCTTTTTCTCCCACCAACGACATTTGACCACACCCACCCTAAATAGAGATCGCCGCTGAACAAATAGGGATTACAAGGGATGTCAAAGATTAAAAAAGTGTATAAATCAAGCCAATAATTGGCGTAAAGAATACGCTAATTAGTTTTGGGGTTTATGAAAAATAAATTTAACCATAAAAGCTCGAAACAGAGAGCAAATTTAGGCATCTAAATATAACTAAATAATTAAATAACTAAAAACCTGAGATCGAACTCAGGTAGGAACGGATTCCCTCTGATCACGGTGGCCGGATTACGTCAGAATGGGTGGCCGGATTTGTCAGAATAAGCATCAGATATAGTG
>JAAUYA010069395.1_pt1 | contig 10310 bp, 3 predicted proteins | sample 7278161 | NCBI WGS metagenome assembly JAAUYA01 (sample SAMN14350120, study PRJNA611818) | marine sediment metagenome | isolation source: surface marine sediment (3m) | place: French Polynesia: Moorea | collected 2018-08
CAGGGTGGCCTCAACATCCACAACCGCTGCCACAAGGAGCCGATGTCTGCAGCAGAGGACAGTCAGGAGGAGCCTCCTGCAGCGATCCTTCCCTGCACAATGTGTCCATGGAAGTTTACAAAACAAGGCAATCTGGATCGGCACATGGAGGGGCACACTCCATCCAGAAACAAGCCTTATAAATGTGACTATTGTCCGTACTACAGCAAGAGTGAAGCCGCTATCAAATACCACCTTAAGGTATGTTTGCTCTCTGTATATTAACTTTTATTTCTCTTAGCAGACCATTTACTTCTCCTTTTTAATTAAGGCCACCACTGGGGGTCTGCCAGGCATATCATCACCCTCACCATTAAAAGTAGGGCGGCCCAAAATTTGGTTTTCTCAGAAAAGTTAACCTCCCTGGGTGGATCCATACTCCATTTGAGGTGAATTTTTTTTTTTAATTTGTGACCACCTTCAAGCGCCCCAATGAATCTGGTATGTTATGTCAATGTAAAATGGCGTCTTGGAAAATTATTCTTTTTTGGCTGGATTAACCTTCCTGTTGGGATGAAAAGAACCATGTAACAAGCTAAGAAAAAATCACTACTTTGAAGCAATGCGATTTCCAATGGTAAATATTTCCCATTGGCGTATATTAGAGAATTTGGGGCTCGCAAGAGGGCATCAAAAATGGGGAAATTAAATAGTTTTTCATTTTATTTCACCCCGTCAAAGGAGGATCCACCCTAATCAAAAGTTCTATTCACGTTCAGTTAAGCAAAGGTTAATGAAAATAAATTCATGTAGGACACCAGTATCAGAGAGTAATTGCGATGAATCATCCATTTCACATTTTGAGAGTAATAATGGTATGTGCTAGGTTAATTAGCTTCCTATGTTTTCTCTTCGACATTTTTTTTTCCACATTTGAGCTCTACTATGGCAATCTGTAACATCCCCTGACATATCTACATGCACTGTAGTTCTGCTTTCAATGGACTTACTTCAATATGCTAAATTAAGTGCAAAACTTTTTCGCCGATTTCCCCTCCCCTTATTGAGCCCACCTGTGCAAGTTTTGAGCCCACCTGTGCAAGTTGCTCGGTGGGCTCATATGCATTGCTTTCTGTCTGTAGTCTGGACTTGACCGAAAATGGGGAAAATAAATGGGGGAAAATAATTCATATCTCAGGAACTATTGGGGTAATCCTATGCCAATTCGCCACTTACTAATAATGAAAAGTATGGTAGTATATAGGCTGGGGACTCTTGCTATGACAGGTAGGGCTCATTGCCAACGTCAAGTTGCATTATTTTTTTTAAATGGAATAGCTTTAATGTTAATCTGATACTATTGTTTGTCCTATTTGTAGGCACACATAGACCACACATCTGATGATGAGGACCAAGGCGAGGATGAGGAGCTGGGAGAGCGAGAGGCTGCAGCAGCCGAGCAGCGAGTTCCACTGGGCGAGGCAGGCGAGGAGGAGGAGTACCTGGCGGAGGAACCTGAGGACCAGACCGTCATGACCGGCCTCGAGGAGCAGCAGCAGCGCAAACATGAGGAGGAGGAGATGATGAGGGCAAGACATGCATTGGCTGCAGAAATGATGGGCCAGAAGGAAGAAATCCAATACAACAGAAACGAGGAAGGATTTATTATTTGTCCAATATGTCCTCAGCTGTTTGGGTTCCGTAGCAGTTTTAGGAACCACTTGGAGAAGCATACCCCAGATCCAAGCAGACCCCTCAAGTGTGATTTCTGTCCATATTACTCGAATAATAAGATTGGGATCAGTAATCATGCACGGTGTCACAAGGATGGACATGGAATTACAATCTCGGTGCCAATAGGAGTTAAAGGTGAAGATGTAGGCCTCTTGACTTTAAAGGCAGAGGGTGGTGGTCAGCCGTCAGAAGTAGTAGCAAGTCCGTCGATGCCTGGTGTTCCAAATAATCCAAATAAATTTGAGTGCTCAAAATGCCCATACAGAACTGATAGAGCTCAGAAATTATTGGTTCATATGGATTACCATGGAAAATCTGCCAAGAATTACATTCCGTGTACTTATTGTGATTTCCATGCCAGTCGGCATGGTCAGATGACAAGGCATCTGAAAATGCATGAGGACGCCGCGATGGGTTTGTTTCTCATGTATTATGAATGGGAAAATATGGATGAATTGCCAGAAAATAATGAGATAGAAACTGATCAAGACGTTAACCTGAAGCTTCAGAGTGAGCAACATGCGGCTGAACTTTATGACGGTGATGAAAGTGGTCCTGCTGTGTACCCTTGTGATATGTGTCCATATAAATGTGACCGTCCTGATAATTTAACTAGGCATATGGAGGGCCACAAGCCCAGCCCCGATAAACCATTCAAGTGTTTTGCTTGTCCCTTTTATGCTTCCACAATGCAGGGGATGGCAAGACATGCTAAAATACACGAGGGTCCCGAGGAATTTGATGAAGAAAATGAGGAACAGGAGGAGCTAGAGGAAACCCAGGAAATTCCAGGTGCACTTATAAGGAAGAATTATAATTGTGATCAATGTCCCCAGAAACTGAATTCACTGAATGCGTTGACCTATCACATGGAAGGTCATGGTGGGGATCCCTCTAGAATGATGAAATGCAGCATGTGCTCATATCGTGCAAAGAATAAATTCAGTCTCGGACAACATTTCCGATGTCATAAAGAGGAAACTGATAAAAATACTCCAGCGAAAAAAGTAAAACAGGAAGAAGACATTAAGCCTCCACCGAAGGAGCCTGTTGTGCTGCCCCTTCCCAAGGAAACCACCCCAACTGTGCCAGCAAAAAGTGCTCCGTCAAAATCAGGCAAGATTTACGCCTGCAGCCAATGCCCAGCCACCTTCCCGTATGGAGGTAGTCTCTGGAAACATCAGTCGAAGCACGAGCCGTCCCCCGACCGGCCCTTCAGGTGTGATTACTGTACGTTCTCCTGTAGTCTGGTCAAGAGTTTAAAGATGCACGAGAAGGTTCACCAGCCCTCGCCTGATGTGGAAACTGCTCTAGATGGGGACATTATTGAAGATGATATGGAGGTGAGCACATTAATTTATATTGTAAGACTTGAATGCAATGAATGTTTAGATGATAATTTAAATATACTGGGTAGAAGCAAAATCCAAGAGCCATTTACCTTGTGAAACGATGGTTTATTCTTTTTTAAATAGCTCTCTGAAGGACATTTTCTTCATGTTAGGAATGTCAGTGTTCATGAAAGTCAAGCCAATATCTGATTTATGACACATCATTTGTGGCATCAACATTACATTTTTACACTTTTTATCACTGCACACCAGTAATTTGGCTTTACCAATTTCTCTCATATGTATTCTTTGACACACATGTTGCAGTATTACTGATGAGTTGCTACGTGCTGAATTTCTCCTAACAATCCATATTCACAATTATAAGAGATTTTTTTTCCTTGAAATTTCTATGCCTCATGTCGCCTTCTTCCCAGCCTTAGGACGACATGTGAAACTGCAATTCATTTTTTACCAAGACAAAGCCCTACAAAATTATAATGATGAAGAAAAGAGCTTGAAGTTGAGTGCTCTTTCCTCTAGCATTTGATGAATACACCCCCAAGGAATTTTCCCAAGCTTTAGACTGCTTCCCTAATTGTTACAATATTGATATGAATAAAAATTATATCATCAGGTTGATGAAGAAGAGGATGATGCTGATGATGTATGTGATGAGAACACGACGAGCGCTCTGTACACGGGATACAGTCCGAGTAAAACACCCGGTCTCTCCGGTCTCATCGCTTGTGAGATATGTCCACAGAAGTTCTCTAATGATGGATACCTGATGAGACACATGGTCAACCACAAACCTCATCCATCCAGGCCACTGAAGTGTGATGCGTGTCCGTATTATGTGTCAAATACATCCAGTCTGGCGTGGCACACGAGATATCATCCACAGGCGGGCAGTCCAGATGACTCAGAGTCCCAGGAGGATTCATCTTCTCCAGAAACTCCTGCTTCAGCATCCAGTGTGGAAACTGTGACAACATCTGGAAATGAAACAAAAAGGTACTGTCTTGGGGGGGGGGGTATGTTAGATAATAGGCATACTGCAGCATACATGTAGTTATAATATGTGATCAGGCAAGCTGTGCACACTGTTTTGATTGAGTATGAGAAAAAAAACATGAGGAAGAGCCTACAAAGCATGATATATGATCTTCTACACACAAGTAACATGAAAAACAAATTTACATATACCCAGTACATATTATATATGATATTTGATCATTTTCATTGAATTCTGGTGTGCTACTATGCATATAGGTGTTTAATTTTGTGGTATTTTCCTGCTAGGGTTGCATATGATTTGTTTCCTATTCGCATAGTGCTATAATAGAATTCCATATACCACACCTTGAAATGTTATTCAAATTCTAAATTTTGTACGTTCTCTCCATCTGTAGTCCTAAAAGGGATATGATGCGGGAGCCATCTAGCGGAAACAGCTGTGTACTTCCACTTATTCAAACCTGAATATCAATCCCATTCCGTTAAAATGAGGAAGTACACGGCCGTTTCGGCTAGATGGCGCCCACATCATATCCCTCTTTTAATAGTCCTTTACAGAGATGGAGACTCTTACTAAAATTCTGATTGAAATGCTCCCCTTATCAACTGATTGGGCTATTTTAATCTCAGCACTCCTTACCATGAAATTTTCTTCAGTTCCCCCACCTGCACATTTTTATTTTTCTGTTTTAGCCTTTAGATATATTATATGCCTAATAATAATAAATTATGCCTCTTTTTTGCAGGTCAAGGCTTTACTGTCCGAAATGTCCATACAACACAGACAGATCCACCCTTCTCAAGGACCACATGGTGTACCATACTAAATCAGCCGACAACCAAATCCCATGTGAGTTCTGTGATTTCCATGCAAGTACAACCGCCCAGATGACAAAACACGTCAAATTCCATGATGCAGATTCTGCTGAAAAAACATCAGAGGAACTGTACATGGCAAAAGTTAAGGAGGAAATTAAAGAGAAAAAGAAGGGGAATATTGAGGCAAAGATTGAACAACTTAGAAACATCGCTGAAGAAAGTTTCAAAGAACCGATCCCTCCCGAGAAAAATGCAAATGGATATTACGAGTGTGACAGATGTCCGCAGAAATGTCACACACTCGAGCGATGGAAACTTCACATGGAAGGTCACAAGTCTAACTCAGAGAGAACGTTCAAGTGTGATTACTGCTCCTACCATGCAAGGAATAAACCTGGAATTATTAAACACATGAACTGTCATAATGAAGATTGTAGCAGTTCATTTGATGGAGATTCATCGGTAGCCTCAGTGGATTTTAGTACGTCCATGGATATGGATAGTACTGTAGAAGAAGGGGGTTTCCCTGGAATTCCAGAAGAGAATATCATGCAGGAAGCTACTGAGCCATTAGCTACGGCAGAAAATCTTTCCAAAGGAGACCAGCAGATTCTTACAGCAGTTCCAAAGAGTCTTTCAGAAGTACCCAGGGTTCGCACAGGAACTCCAAGGAAAAATGACATTCCTAACCATTTGATGGCCGCCTGTGAGATGTGTCCATGGAAGTTTGGTTCTACATTCAATCTTCAGCGCCATATGGAGGGGCACAAACCGGGTCCATCCAAGCCATACAAGTGTGACCATTGCCCGTATTATTCATCCACGGCAAGCGTCATTCACAGACACGCTAAATGTCACATGGCACCAGACACATCAGATTCTGAGGCTGATAAAAAGGATTCAATTAAAACACAAGATGAAGAAGAAGAAGAGAAAGAAACAATGGAGCAGAATGATGATAATAATGAAGATGAAGAAATGAATGAAGTTGGAATTGATGCTGGGATCGAGGATGAGGACGAAGATGATTCTAATGATAGTCACTTACACCTTCCTATGTATCTCCCCGGACCAAAGCCAGGAACATATCGATGCAGGCACTGCCCTCAAGTTGTATCCTTCATGCAGTCAATGAGAAAACACATGCTTGGCCACACATTGACGGAGGGTAGGCCAGAGCAGTGTCGGTTCTGTTCATATAGAGCTATCAACAAAGCTGGGTTAACACATCATATGAAATGTCATGGAGGAGAGGGAGGACTTGGTGTAACAATAGACAGGCAAGAAAGCATACAGAATATAAAACTTGAAGAAAGGAGCTCTAAAGAATCAGATCCCGGTATAGGTGGTGAAGAGTCTGGTGCTGAATTGAACACATCCCCAGATGATCCACTGACAATTAGAGGAGTCCTATTGGATAAGGACGGAAATCCAAGAGAACCTTCGGTCGCCAAGATGTTAGAAACCCCTCCCATCGATCGTAATTTCAACTGCGATAAATGTCCCCAAAAACTGGGCTCCTTAACGAGTTGGAAATATCACATGGAAGGCCACCTTCCAACACCAAACCGTAAAATCAAGTGCCAGCTGTGTTCATATCATGCCATTAATAATGGAGGTCTCTCACATCATCTCAGATGCCATAAAGAAGCTGGGGAAAGTGTCCCTGAAACTAGTAGAGAGTTTAGGAGGGATTTACAGCAGGATAACCAGAGAGTCCCGGGGAGCTGGCATGCTGAGTTTGACCCGACGAGTGCCTCGCAGACTTTCAAGTGTGACATCTGTCTCTTCCAAACTGAAAGCATGCAAGATATCCAAGAACACTCAGGCTTCCATATTCCATCTCCCGACAGATTTCTCAAGTGTGATTTCTGCCCTTTCTATGTGTCGCTTGTGTCACAGATGGCCGTTCACATGAATTACCATTCTGAAGAAGAAAGAATAGATCAATCTGGTGATCCATCGACTTCAAACGAGCTTGGAGAATCCATCAGTCCAGGAAAATCTGATATGTTCGATCTCCTGATGGCTGGACAGGGAAAAGAAATGAATTTACAACCTCCTGAAGTGTCCGTACAAAGAAGGATATCTCCCATAAAGAGCCATGAAGGACCAGGCAAGTCTAAGAAGTACATCCACTGCGATATCTGCCCGTACAAAACTGTGGAGACCACAAATATGAACAGGCACAAGGAGCATCATACGCAGAAAGAAGGGGACACAGTGAAATGTGATCATTGTCCATTTTATGTGAGAACTAAAGCAGCATTAGTGAGCCACGAGAAGTTACATGTTGAGTATGAAGATGATGGCGAACACAATGAAAGTGTGGAAGAAAGAATTGAAGAAAGAGTTGAAGAAAGAATTGATGACATCCCAATACCAGTGAAGCAAAGCCTCAAGGTATTCAGTGATCTGACAGACAAGGCTCGGGGTCATAAGTGTCCAAAATGCCCCTATTTCACAGATAGGCTGGCGCTGATCAAGGACCACATCGCATGTCATGGCAATGCTGAGAACCACTTTGCATGTCCACACTGTGATTTCAGGGCTAATATTCCGTCCCAGTTGTCCAAACATATCAAATGGCATAAGGAGCATGAAGGTCTCGAGGTAATGGTAGATATGGATGTTGTTGCAAACAAAAAGGAATCCATCAAAAGGGAAGAAAAAGCTCAGGCCGAAGTAGCTGAAGACCATGAAGCCTTTGAGGTCCAAACAAACGAGGAAGGGTTGATCGTTTGTCCAAAGTGCCCTCAGACTTTCGGCTTCAAAAGCACTTTTAGAACTCACTTAGAAAAGCACACGCCCCACCCGAGCAGGCCACTGAAATGTAGCTATTGCTCATATTATACAAACAATAAAGTTGGTATCAGTAATCACGCCAGGTGTCATGCCGCTGAAGAATATTTACTCGCTCTTAGCAGTCCAGGTGTAGAAGTGGATGACAAACAGAAGGTTATGTCGGAGAGAATCCTTCTTCCCGAAGAAATCCCTCGCATACAGTTACCGGAAAAAACTAACACTGGCAAGCGCCTGTTTAACTGCGACCTCTGCCCGTACAGGAATACTTTGTGGAATTTACAGATGCACAAGAAACTTCATGTGCCCCGACCTGATGCCCCACATAAATGTCAATTCTGCCCCATGTATGTGAAGTCCTTGGGAGTCCTCAAGAGGCATGAGAAAATTCACTTTGATTATAGCGGCGACACGACGGCTGAAGATTATGTTAACGATCAGCTTGATGAGTTTGATGATCTCATGGACTCGTCTGTGGATTCTTTACAAGCAATAGATGGAACGTTCGATAAGAAGGAGAAAACTCACAACGGGGCTCAGAATGAAACTGAGGCTGATGAGATGTCTGAGGCGGCTGATACTTCAATAGCAACTTCTGTCGGGGACCTGTCTGATGTGGACACGCCATCAAGACCAGAGAGACGTAGACCCGTGGAGGAGAAAAAATTCCAGTGTCCGTATTGTGCGTATAAATCTACGCGTCAGAAACATCTTGATGATCACATGACCTTCCATACTAAAACCCCCGAGCGTCAGGTGAAATGTCCGTACTGTCCATACTATGTCAAGGCTGAAAACAGGCTGGGAAATCATATCGCACATTTCCATAAAGCTGAGAAAGCAGGGGAAGTTAAGACTGAAAGTCCAGTTAAAGTTGAAAAGGCAGCGGCTCATATTATTGAAAAAGAGGCGGAGAGAATGAAGGAAATACCAGAAGAATGTAATACGAGTATTGAAGACGTCCCTGTTCAAACGGATGCAAATAACAGTGCAGTGTCTGAAATAGTTCAGAGTAGCGACAACGAAGAAAACGAAACAGAAGAAACAAATGTGCAAGGTGTGCAAGATATTGAAGGAGCAACAACTGTTGAAATTATAAGAGAAGGTCAAGAAGAAAATGATGGTGACAAAAGAAGTGAATCCAACGAAGAAACTGAAATGAAAACAAATGAGACTTGGAATAACACTTCTCCACTAAAAGTCAGCTCTCCACTAAAAGTCATCAAAAGTCCACAGAAAGGCCACCCCTGTCCCCAATGTCCCTATGTAGCTGCCAGACCCAATCAGTTGAACAAGCATACACAATTCCACAGTCCTACTCTAGAGAGGGATGTGTGTTGCCCATATTGTCCATTCTATGTGAAGAAAGCTGGGAATCTCGCCACTCATTTACAGATCCATCTTGGCAAGAAGCCAGCTGCGGGAATTGATGTTGAAATGGATGAAAGTTTTGATGATGGTGAAGATGAAATCCAGTTCAAAGATCCAGAGAAAGTGGAGGAATTTGAATCTGGAATCGCAGTCGAGAATCTGATCCATTCATTGGATAGTTCTATTGAAGAGGATGAGAGAGCGAGTGAAAGAGCGAGTCCTGTGAAAACATCGGAATTCAGTCCGGTGAAAACATCAGAGTTTATGGAGGAAATGTTTAACGGGGAAGTTGAATGCCCGAGAGGGAACGGAAATGCGGATGAAAATATGACAAACAGGATGGACGTGAGCGCGACTTCCACTGATAATGAAGATACGGTGTCCCAGACAACTGAAAGGAGCGATGATTCTGATTCAGATAGAGAAATGAATGCCAAAGATGGAGGAGTGCTGCAATCCAGGAAAATCGGTAAACAGACGAAATTCAAATGTCCCCATTGCCCGTATTTGGGAAGAAAGGGCCAGATAAACAATCACTTGACATTCCATGAACCGAATCCAAAGAATACAATTAAGTGTGAAAAGTGTAACTTCTCCTGTGGTTCTGTACAAGCATTAGGAGCGCACATGAGGGTGCATAACCCCGGGTATGAAGCTAAGCTGATGGCAGAGGGCAAGGCCAGTAATAATAACGAAGTCCCTCTCTCGCCAGCTAAGTCTGATATCAGCGACATGTCTGATTGTGATTTAGTGGAAATGGCTGATCTCAAACAACAACTTATTACCTCAAAAATCCTAAGTGTTCCACTCTCTCCCGGGAGATTTGTCGGCAACGGGGAATCCATGGACATAAATCCAGATGATCCACTTACAATAAGAGGAGTCCTGGTGGATAAGGACGGGAAGGTTGTGCAATCCGGAAGCCTCCAGAAGATGCGCCAATGCAAGATGTGTCCGTTCACGACGGTCCGCTCAGAGAATTTAATCCTCCATGAGGAGATGCACTCAAAAGCTGGTAAACACTCGTGCCAATATTGCAACTACAAGGCACCTCACAAAGTGCTGCTCAATCGCCATACAAAAGTCCACGCTCTACAGTATTGTCCAACAGAAACCTTCATCAACGATTACTCAGCCGAACCTGAAGAATTAAACAATGAAAGTGATGAAGAAGAAAACCAAGATGAAAATAAAGAAAACGAAACAGGTCAAGAAAATAGAGACGATTCAGACGACATGGAAATCAGTTTTAAA
>JAAUYA010421217.1_pt1 | contig 10310 bp, 1 predicted proteins | sample 7278161 | NCBI WGS metagenome assembly JAAUYA01 (sample SAMN14350120, study PRJNA611818) | marine sediment metagenome | isolation source: surface marine sediment (3m) | place: French Polynesia: Moorea | collected 2018-08
CATTTAAGTCTATTTCCCCCGTGTTGCCTTGCCCGGAAGTTGAAGCAGTTATCTTGGAGTCGTTGCTGAGGGTAAGTCGTTGACTATTGATGTTGATGTTACTGGGTTGAGTGGCTATTCCGCTGGCTTCAATGGCGGTAGAGATGGTACTTTCTCCCTCTAAAAATACTTCGATGGCATTAGCTATGTTGATTGTACCTGCATTTCCAACTCCTTTCGTGGCAGCAGAGATGTTCGAGCTACCAGTTAAGCTCAGCAAAGGGGTATTGAGGTTGATTTGCTCACTATTGCCGATTCCATTTGTTTCGACGGAGGAGCTGATTTCACTCTCATCTACGAGGTTAATTTTGTTAGTAGCTGTTAAGTTGATTTCGCCAGTATCTCCTTCACCGCTAGTGGTGGCAATGATGCTAGAGTTAGTTAAGTTGATTTGTTGAGCATTGGGGATGGTGATGTTTCCTGCATTTCCTTCTCCTTCGGTAGCAGCGGAGATGTTCGAGCCACCAGTTAAGCTCAACCAAGGTGTATTGAGGGTGATTTGCTCACTATTGCCTACACCTCCCACTTCTACGGCGGAGGAAATTTCACTTCCATTACTGAGGTTAATGCTTTCTGTGGCATTTAAGTCTATTTCCCCCGTGTTGCCTTGCCCGAAAGTTGAAGCAGTTATCTTGGAGCCGTTGCTGAGGGTAAGTCGTTGACTATTGATGTTGATGTTACTGGGTTGAGTCGCTACTCCGCTGGCTTCAATGGCAGTAGAGATGCTACTTTCTCCCTCTAATAATACTTCGATGGCATTAGCTATGTTGATGGTACCTGCATTTCCTACTCCTTCGGTAGCTGCAGAGATGTTCGAGCCATCAGTTAAGCTCAGCAAAGGGGTATTGAGGTTGATTTGCTCACTATCGCCAATGCCACCTGTTTCGACAGAGGAGCTAATTTCGCTCCCTTGTGTGAGATTAATCTTGTCAGTAGCCGTTAGCTTGATTTCGCCAGTGTCTCCTTTTCCACTAGTGGTGGCAATGATGCGAGAGTTAGTTAAGTTGATTTCTTGAGCATTGGGGATGGTGATGTTTCCTGCGTTTCCTTTCCCAGCAGTAGAAGTAGTGATGGTGGAATTCTCTGAGGTGAGGTTGTCTGTTTTGATGGTGATATTACTGAGAATGTTGGCATCTCCTTGTGGTTGGATTTCTGTGGAGATGCGAGAGTCGATCAGGGTTACATTGTCAGCATTTTCATCTTGGTGGGAAAGTGTGATACTTCCCGCATTACCTGTGGCATTGGTGAAGGCGTTTATTTGTGCCTGATTGAGGTTGATGAGGTTGGCATCTAGCTCAATATTGACCGCATTGCCACTTCCCATAGTTGAGGCGGTAATTTCTGAGTTGTTGATTAAGCTTATTTTATCTGCATCTCTGATAGTGATGTTTCCTGCATCTCGGTTGGCACTAGTAGAAGCAGTAATGGTTGAGTTGTCTAAAGATAAGTTATCTGTGTTGATGGTTATATTGGCAGGTTGGGTAGCTTCTCCATCGGCTCGTATTTCTGTGGATATTTCTGAGTTAGTTAAGGTTACTTGATTGGCATTATTTCCGCCCTTGGTGATTTCAATCCTACCGGGATTGCCTGCACCTGTGGTTAAAGCTGAGATGGTGGCATCGTCTAGGTTTAGATTAGCTGCATCGAGGGTGATGTTACCGGAGTCTCCGGCACCAGATGTGGAAGCACTTATTTCTACTCCATTGCTAATATTCAGTTGATTACTATCAATTAAGATACTTCCTGCTTCACCATCACCACTGGCTTCTACTTTGATAGTGCCGTTTCCTGTTAGATTAACAATGTCTGGTGCCGTTATTTCTATATCCCCTCCATCGCCACTACCGGAAGTGGATGCTGAGATTGTGCCTTCTGCTGTCAAGTCAATATTGAGGGTTACTTCACCATTGGGATTGATGGTTAAGTTACCAGCATCGGCTACCCCCTCAGTTTCAGCAAAGATGCCTAACTCTCCACTTATATTGAGTTGATTAGCATTTAAGGTAATATTTCCAGCTTTTCCAGTGGCTTGCTCTCTGGTTCTGGCACTTAATTCAGCATTTTCTCCTATAGTAGTGGTATCGGCAGTAATGTCTATGTCTCCTGCATCTCCAATGCCTTCTGTTTCCACATTCAGCATACTACCGCTATCGATGGTGATTTCGTTTTCGACTACGAAGTTGATATTTCCGGCTTTTCCTTCTCCGGTGGTTAAGGCACTGATTTCTGATTGATTAATCAGGTTGATTTCTTGAGCATCGGGAATACGAATGTTTCCTGCATCTCGGTTGGCACTGGTAGAAGCAGTGATGGTGGATGCGTCTAAGGCGAGGTTATCGGTGTTGATGGTAATGTTGGCTGGTATGGCTGCTTCTCCATCTGCTTGGATTTCGGTGGATATTTCTGAGTTAGTTAAGGTGACTTGGTTGGCGTTGTTGCCTCCATTAGTGATTAAAATACTACCGGGATTGCCTGCACTGCTGGTTAATGCTTGAATGCTGGCACTGTCTAAATTGAGGTTAACTGCATCCAGAATAATGTTACCGGAATCTCCTGCACTCCTGGTAGAGGCACTAATTTCTACTCCTTGGCTAAGATTCAATTGATTGGCATCGATGAAGATATTGCCTGCATTGCCACTGCCACTGGTTTCTACTTTGATAATACCATCACCAATTAAATTAATGGTATCGGGGGCTGTAATGTCTATATCTCCTCCATTGCCACTGCTTGTAGTTGACGCTGATATTTGTCCTCTATCAGTGAAAGTAATATCGAGAGTGGTATTGTTATGAGGATTGATGGTTAAGTTCCCGGCATCGGCTCTGCCTTCGGTTTCAGCAAAGATGCCTAATTCTCCACTTATATGGAGTTGATTGGCATTTAAAGTAATATTACCAGCTTTTCCAGTGGCTTGCTCTCTGGTTCTGGCACTGAGTTCGGCATCCTTTCCTATGGTCAGGGTATTAGTGGTAATGTCGATATTCCCTGCTTCTCCGGCACTGTTGGTTTCGACATTGAGTAAGCTACTACTGTTAATAGTTACACTATCTTCAGCTTCAATCAAAATACTTCCTGCTCTGCCCTCTCCTTCAGTGGCTGCCGAAATTTCGGAGTTGTCGCTGAGGGTGAGTAAGGGGGTGTTAATGGTGATCCCCTGAGAGTTGCCTGTGGCTCCCATTTTAACTTCTGAGGTTATTTGAGACTGATTTGTCAAATTTAGGCTTTCAGAGGTATTGAGAGTGATTTTACCGGCATTTCCTGATGATTCTGTGGAGGTAGTGATGATTGCTCCATCGGCTATGGTGAGTTTTTGGGTGTCAATGTTGATGCTTCCTGCTTGCCCACTACCAGAGGTTTCGGCGGTGATTGAGCCTTCTCCGCGAATATCTATGGTTTCAGGGGCGGTAAGGTTGATATTACCTCCATCACCAATACTAGTGGTGCGAGCAGAGATAAAACCGTTTTCAGAGAAGTTAATGTTAAGGTTGGGAGTATTAAGGGGTTGAATGGCAAGATTACCGGCATCGGCTATGCTTTGGGTTTCGGCAAAAATGCCTAATTCTCCAGCGATGTTTAATTGACTGACGTTAAGAGTGATGTCTCCTGCTTTTGAGCTAGTGGAAGTTTCGGTGGCGGTGGCACTTAGTTGGGCGTTTTCGCCGATGGTAAGGAGGGGAGAGGTGATAGTAATATTTCCTGCTTCTCCGGCAGCAGTTGTTTCCACAATTAATAATGTGCCTGTATCTAAGATAAAACTGTCAGTGGTTTCGATCGCGATGTTACCTGCATTTCCTTCTCCGTCTGTAAATGCTTCTATTCCTGCTCCTTCTGAGATAGTTAATTTGGGAGTATTGATGTTGATATTACCTGCTTTTCCTGTGGTGGAGGTAAATGTTAATAAGCCTCCCACATCTCTGTTTATAGCTTCGTTAAAAGAAGTGCCGGAAATAGATATTTGTTCAGTAGCCATAATATTTATGTTACCGGCATCTCCATTCCCTAGGGTAATAGCAGAAATCAAGGTGCCATTTTCCAGAGTAAGGGTGGTGGTGTCAATTTCTATCCCCTGACTATCTCCTACGGCTGTGTCTCTTACTGTCGTGAATATGCCACCAGCAACACCTTGACTATTTTGATCATTAATAGTAACACCTTGACTAGCAGTAATGGTAATTTGACCCGCATTTCCCTGTCCAAAGGTACTTGCGCTAATATTTGCCCCCTTACTTAGGGTTAAGGTAGAGGTATCAATTGAGATTCCTCCACTATCTCCCACTGCTGTATCTCCTACCACACTATTGATCGAACTGCGATCGCCTTGACTATCTTCCCCTGAGATAGTAACAGAATCAGTAGCGATAATTTGGATTGCCCCGGCATTTCCCTCTCCGAAGGTACTTGCATTAATATTTGCCCCCTTACTTAGGGTTAAGGTAGAGGTATCAATGATAATTCCTTCACTATCTCCCACTGCTGTTGGTGCTACGAAACTATTGATAGAACTAGCCAAGCCATCACTATCTTCCCCTGAGATAGTAACAGAATCGGTGGCAGTTATTTGGATTGCCCCCGGATTTCCTTTTCCTAAGCTACTTGCATTAATAGATGCTCCATTACTTAGGGTTAAGGTAGAGGTGTCAATTGAGATGTCCCCACTATCTCCTACTGCTGTTGTTACTGTGAAACTATTTATACTACTGGTCAAGCCTTGACTATCTTCCCCTGAGAGAGAAACAGAATCGGTAGCCCTAATTTGGATAGCCCCTGCATTTCCCTTTCCAGAGGTACTGGCATCAATCTTTGCCCCGTCAGAAAGGGTTAAGGTTGAGGTATCAATAATAATTCCTTCACTATCTCCCCTTCCTCCTAGTACTCCAGTAACGATCGTACTAGCAAAGCCTTGGGTTGATTCTCCTGAGAGAGAAACAGAATCGGTAGCCCTAATTTGGATAGCCCCTGCATTTCCCTCTCCAGAAGTACTTGCATTAATGGCTGCTCCGTCAGAAAGGGTAAAGATAGAGGTATCAATTACTATCCCTTCACTATCTCCCACTCCTGTATTTGTTACCACACTAGAGATAAAACTGCCAAGGCGTTGAGTTGATTCTCCTGAGAGAGTAACAGAATCGGTGGCATTAATTTGGATTCCCCCCGCATCTCCCTCCCCAAAGGTACTTGTAGCCATAAATGCTCCATTACTTAGGGTAAAGATAGAGGTATCAATTACTATCCCTTTACTATCTCCCACTCCTGTTGATGTTACCTGACTAGAGATATTACTAACCAAGCCTTGGGTTGATTCCCCTGAGATAGTAACAGAATCGGTGGCGGTAATTTGGATAGCCCCCGCATTTCCTTTGCCGAAGGTACTGGCACTAATTTGTGCCCCATTACTTAGGATTAAAGTAGAGGTATCAATTAAGATGCCCCCACTATTTCCTACTCCTGTATCTCCTACCTGACTAGAGATATTACTGCGATCTCCATCTCTAGATTCCCCTGAAATAGTAACAGAATCCGTAGCCCTAATTTGTATAGCTCCGGCATTTCCCTCTCCAGAGGTACTGGCATCAATAAATGCCCCATTAGTTAGGGTTAAGGCAAAGGTATCAATGGCTATTCCCTCACTATTTCCTACTGCTGTATCTCCTACCTGACTGATGATAAAACTGCTAAAGCCTTGACTATTTTCCCCTGAGATAGTAACAGAATCGGTGGTATTAATTTGAATTGCTCCGGCATTTCCTTTGCCAAAAGTACTTGCACTAATAAATGCCCCATTACTTAGGATTAAAGTAGAGGTATCAATTGAGATACCCCCACTATCTCCTACTCCTGTATCTACTACCTGACTAAAGATAACACTGCGAGCGCCTTGAGTTGATTCCCCTGAGATAGTAACAGAATCAGTGGCATTAATTTGGATAGCCCCCGCATTTCCTTTGCCGAAGGTACTGGCATTAATTTGTGCCCCATTAGTTAGGGTTAAGGTAGAGGTATCAATTGATATCCCCCCACTATTTCCCTTTCCGAATACCGCACTAGCGATAAAACTGCCAAAGCCTTGAGTTGATTGCCCTGAGATAGAGACAGAATCAGAGGCATTAATTTGAATTGCACCGGCATTTCCTTCTCCAAAGGTACTCGCATTAATAAATGCCCCATTAGTTAGGGTTAAGGTAGAGGTATCAATTGAGATGCCCCCACTATCTCCTACTCCGGTATCTCCTACTATACTAGCGATCCTACTGCGCAAGCCATCACTATTTTCCCCTGAGAGAGTAACAGAATCGGTGGCGGTAATTTGGATTACCCCGGCATCTCCCTCTCCAAAGGTACTTGCAGAAATTCTTCCCCCATTACTTAGGGTTAAAGTAGAAGTATCAATAATTATATTTCCTGCATTTCCTATCCCGTCATTGCCAGTAGTAACACGAGCTGAATTGATTGTCAGTGAAGGTGCAGCAAGATTAATATCACTAGCATTACTTATGCTATTAGGATCTGAATTAGCAAAGATAGCACTATTGCTATTAATATCAATGATTTCAAAGGCCTTAAGAGAAACTAATCCGCCTTCCCCTTGCCCTCCTCCCCAAAAACCAGCTTGGATTTCAGAATTATTGGTTAAAGATATAGATTTTGCTTGAATTTCGATTTTCCCTATGTTGCCAATACTCGTCACTCCATCTTCTGGAGGAGTGCCCCTGGCACCAATGTTACTGCGTATAATGGTATCATCAATATTTACTAGATCTTCTCCATGGATGAAGATGTTTCCAGAGTTACCAAACCCAGCATTACTTCCTGTTAAAACAGAGTTGTTCAAAAATACTGATTTAGCTGTAATATTTATATCACTGGTATTCCCCATCGCCCCAACTTCTGAGTTGGCAAAAAATCTGCTTTCATTGATAGTTACGGAATTTTCAGCATCAAGGGAGATTAAACCTTTTTCCCCTTTTCCACCACTAAAGAATCCTGATTGTAGTTGACTATCGTTACTCAAAGTGATAGATTTCCCTTTGATGTCAATATTACCAAGCTTTCCATCTGTAGATGAACCTATATTTGTACTGATAATGCTATTTAGTCCATTGGTAGGATTTTCGCTCAAGATAATATCACCCCCTGATTTGATGGAGACATCTCCTGCATTGCCCTCACCAGAAGCGAAAGAATCTGCTCTAATCCTACCCCTTAAATTAACATCTCCCTGAGCATTTATCTTTATTGAACCAGCATCTCTGACATGACTGCGAGTATTGATGGCATTACCCTGAGAATTATCACCTCCCAAATACACAGTATCACGGCTATCAAGATAAACATTGCCTCCATCACCACCATTCCCTTCCACATAAATTCCTCCAAAAAAAGCATTTTCTGCCGTAAGGTTGATATTTCCCCCTGATAAATTTAAGTTAGGTTGATATTGATTGGTCAGTAAAACTAAGCCCTCATCGGCATCTATCCAAATATAATCAACATTGATATCTGCACTAGTCGCTGGTTGATTGACATCAGGAAGTGGGGAAAGCAAATCAGATATTCCCAAACCAGTAATATCCGGGGTGCCGATAAACTCTTGACTCACTCCGGCTCGAATATCAACGGTAGGTTGTTGAGAGCCATCGATATCAACTACTGTGCCGTCAGATAAAGTAACTGTTTCTTTGATAAAATCAACTCCTTCAACTCCCACATCAACACTATCGATGGTAATGGTATTCGCAGTTACTGAACCTCCAGCGATAATATGTAATGATGCTCCTTGGTAATCACTAAAACTGACATTTCCTACGGCTCGAATAATCGGATCTTTGATACTGTTAAAATCACCTAAATTACCTTCTAAATCTTCAATGCTAAAATTCCCTCCACTCCAATAATGAGCATCACCAATAATCGGTAATGACGATTTTAAAGTTAAATCCCCCCCCGCAAATAAACCACTATCAGGATGATTTAACACGAAGATATCAACTGTTTGATTGCCTTGGACGAGTAAATCTCCTGCTGCTGCTGCTATAAATGGATTGGCTGCAATATCTCTGATTAATAAGGTGTCTAATGCTTTGAGAGTTAAATCTCCACCGGCTAATAATTTTCCTTGTAAATCTAAATTGCCACCCGCTAAAGTGAGATTTTCTCCTACTGCTAAAATACCTTGGTTAGTGATTATGCCTGCTCGTCCTTCTAATATCAATCCCACTGGTGCAGTTGCTGTCACCGTCAACAAAGGCGGTGCTTGAGGATTAGTGGCACTAAATTCGCCGCCATTAGGTAACATAAAACCACTGCCACTACTAGCGACAAATGAGCCAGCAATATCTAATTGAGCATTAGGTCCGAATAAAATACCATTAGGATTGACAAAATATAAATTAGCCTCCCCTAAAACACCTAAAGTTCCTAAAATTTGAGATATATTATTGCCTGTAACTCGACTAAAAATGTTAACTACATCAGCAGGGTTACTAAAATAGACGGCATTACCCTCACTAATACTAAATTCGAGGAAACTATGAAACAGATTTTCTCCCCTTAATGCACCTCCCCCAATCTGTTGCAAGGTGTCATTAATTCGATTAACTATGGAAGCCTCATTTCCTAATGTAGTGTCTGGTATTACTTGGGCTTGAGTAAGATTAGCTTTCCCCGTGTACCAACTGCTAAGAGTTAGTATGGTTAGCCAAATTGATTGTTGCCGAGAAAATTTTTGCCACAAATTACCCATAGTTAATCTATTCACCATAAATTTAGTTAGTTATTCAATCTTATCTAAAGCATTGTTTTTTAGTTCAAAGTCCCAATTATTCTCAGAAATTTGACAAAAAAGGAGATCGCTTTTCCTGAAAAGCGATCTCCTACTTAACTCCATCTCCTCCGGTTTGTTGATTCCCTGCCGTAGTAGAAATTTTACTGCCATTTCTCATGGTTAAAAATTCCTGGACACTCAAGCTAATATTTCCTCCATCACTGCTAAGTAATTAGGCAAAATTATTTACAGAGTAGTTCACACAATAAATTCTTCTACTTTGACTGCTAAATTTAATTGAATTTCAATCTTAAATTCAAAATTTTTAGGAGCTTTAAATTTATTAATAGCGATATAATTATCTTGACTACGAGCTTGAGTTGATTTTAAAGTTTCCCCCTCAGCCGATAATAAACTAAGTTTAATATTAGCAGGTAAATAGCGATTATTTTGTTCAGGATATAACTCTATTTTAACCCCTAGTTTTTCATTACTTTCTGCACTTATTTCTAAAAGTAAAATAACTAGCTGATTATCTATATCAATTAATTTACTCCTTCTTAAATTAGCAGAAGTAAAACTTCTAGTAGCGGCAGAAGCTAAATGAAAATTTTCTGGTGCTTGCCATAAATTATCAAAGATATTTTCTAACCAATTAGTTAGTTTAGTAACCGGATTAGTAACAACTTCTTGCCCTTCTCTTAACTGAGCTAACTTTTGCAGATATTGCTCATTTTCTAGTAATGCACCCCACAGAGTAAAAGGCACTTCTAAGCGAGGAAACACAACTTCTGAATTACCTAAACGTTGAATTAAATTTTCTGCTTCTTGCGGGGCTAAATTGGTTAATAAATCTACTCTAGTAGTGGTAACTTCTGCTGGATAAAATTCTTGAGATAACCATAAGATACTGAGATCTTCAATTAGTTGATTTTGATGGAGACTATACTCTCTCGTCATCACATCATAACTGCCCTGATTTTTAATCAGGGCATGGGTAGTATAACCTTTCATTCTCATCCATTGCTGATCAGGATTAACTTCTGCTACTACATAATAATCTGCTACCCAACTAGGAATATCAATCCATTCTTGGGGAATCCTTACTTCATCATCGTCAATAGCTTCTGTCGGCAATAAAACTAATCTTTGCTCTTTGATTGATATTACCGTACCATCTAATAAAGACCAACTGTATTGTAGTTTTTCTGGGTGGGCTACTTGGGGTTGTAAAGAGTATTCCTCTGTTAAATAAAAACAAAAGCTATCAAGTAGAAGATGATTGAGATAAGCCCGCCACATACTAGCTGAATTAGTCAATTTTTGACTTTCCCGCCAAGCTCGATCTTGATTCTCAGGTAAAATTTCTAAATATAATTGATTAGGTTGGGCAAATAGTAAAGACATCTGTTTCTCTCCTATGTTAAAAATAGTAACAATATTGACTAGATTTGTTTTTTGTAATAATTACTTATCCATTCTTCTAAGACAATATTCATTTCCTGAA
>JAAUYA010154454.1_pt1 | contig 10277 bp, 6 predicted proteins | sample 7278161 | NCBI WGS metagenome assembly JAAUYA01 (sample SAMN14350120, study PRJNA611818) | marine sediment metagenome | isolation source: surface marine sediment (3m) | place: French Polynesia: Moorea | collected 2018-08
TCATGCTTGCTCTTTATCAGTGTATTCGCTAAAGCTGGAGTTTAATGGGATATCTAGGGTTCTGAATTGCTAATTCCTGCTGTATATAATACCCCTCTTGTCCCCTTGAGGCCACCACCCGGGGTCCAAAACACAATAATTTACCCCGGTTGGTGGCCTTAATTAATTCTTTACCGGGGCGATTTAGCTCATGGAGCCTGATTATCAAATTGAAATATCAAATGGCTCTGAAATAAATGAGGATTTGCATGATGGTGTTGGAATATCATTGGGGACCCCGGTTGCTGGCCCTAACATATTGTGACTGGACTATTACATGCCCATATGCAATGATGGGGATGGTTCCCTTAGTACATCCGTGACCCCTCCCAAATAGGCCTCATAATGTCCAAATCCTGGCCCAGACCCCCTCCCCCAATAGGTCCTAAAGGGTTCGAAACCCTTCCCAGACACGCCCAACCCCTGGTAAGCCTCTAAAGGGGGCAACCCGAGACCCCGAACCCCTATGATAGGCCAAAAAATAAGACCTGGTCTCAAATCCAAGCCCCAAAGGGAAGAAATCTGGGCTCGGACGCCAAAAATAGACCAATGACTCCAATCCTGGCCCGATTCCTGTGAAGTAGGTCCAAAATACCGAAATCCAGCCATGACCCCAGAATAAGTCCAAAATGGGCTAATAGGACCCAGTCTCAAATCCAAGCCGCAAAGGTCAGAAATCCAGGCTTGGTCGTCCGAAATAGACCAACGACCCCAATCCAGGCCTGAATCCCCTGAAATAGGTCCAAAATGCCCAAATCCAGCCAGGACCCCAGAATAAGTCCAAAATGGGCTAAATCCAGGCCCGGAAGCCACCGCACCCCCCAAAAAAGGTCCAAAATAGCCCTAATCTAGGCCTGGATCCCCAGAAATAGCTCCAAAATGGCATAAATCCAGGCCTGGAACCCAAGAAACAGGTCCAAAATAGGCCAAATCTAGATGCATAAAGTGGGCCAAATCCAGACATGGACTCCCTGGTCCAAATCCAGGCCCAGGATGATGCGGAATTTTTGGATTAATGGATGGACAGACCCATATTTCTCCTCCCATACTCAGGTTAAAACCTGAGAATTATTGCAACCTTTTGAGCCAAGGGTTAGAGGTTAAATCCTGGGTGATTACATGTTTTGTTGACAGTAATGGACTGTGATATGGCCCAAGCAAGTGCCCTCTTACAAGAATTGTGAGTTACCGCTACAGCACTAAATTACAATGATCTGATCTCTTTGTTCTTGGAGCCGGGGGTCTAGTGGCACATAGAAATACACAGGATATTCAAGCATGATCCTTAGGATCTAGGGGACAGCCATGGTTCACTTGAACTCATGAGGGAACTTTGGCAATATGTATAACGATATAAGGATGTCACCGGAAGCATGCATGTAGGGTCCTTTTCCTAGATAGGTATTGTCTGTAACCAATGTGTGATATGTGATGGGCCATGGGACTTTGAGAGTATAGGGCTATTTAGACTATGTTTTGTTTATTAAACAGTGTCAACTGGCTTTTTTGCCAATGGAGTGTTGTATTCCAATAAAAAGCTAAGATCTTCACCTTTTCAAAAATATATACTTTTCCTGAGCTGTTACGGACTGTTTTCCGGGTATATTGACAAATGTAGGTCAAAAATTACTTAAAATTTCCGCCCTTTACTCTCAAAGTCCTGTGGCCTGTCACATATGTGTTAATGAGCATTCATTTGAACATGCCTTTTATGAAAATTTTATGATGATTGTAATAATGAAATATAATATGATTCATGCTGTTAGTCCATAGGTCTATATGCAATGCAAATCATGGAGAACAAATATTAATTTTACCATCATATGTGTTTCTCTTGACAAGTGATCCAACATGAAGGCTGTTTTCTCGTCCTCCACTTTCTCCCATATTTAGACTCAAGTGACTTCTGAAAATAGAGTAAACGAGGAAGAAAAAATTGGTTAGCGGAAATTATAAAGTATGCCATCAGGTGTCCTAGTTCCTTAACCTATTTTGGCAATAAAAGAATGACATAACACTGCATAATGACTTTAAACAAAGATCAAAATATTGTGAAAAATAATTTAGCTGATTCACTTTGGAGATAAAGCGATATTTGTATGAGATACAGCTCCTAAAATGTTTTTTGCCATTCAGTTTAATTGTTTACTGCACATCAGACATATCAATGACAGGATACTGTATGATTGAATGGTTCAACTGTAGCAAATATATCCAATGGTGTACAAAAAATTTTGTGCCGCAACACATCTTCAGGGCCTTCAGGGCAGATGGGCAACTTGTCATTTCTTATTTTGCTCTAACATCAAGTTGAGGACATAATCTTTGAATACCATTTTGGAAACTTTTGCATCTTTATTTATAACAATTTTGCTGAATTTTGAATTCCCATCAACTTAGAAAACATGCATACTATGAAACAGGTAAAAGGTCCCAGGTTTGAATCCCGGTCAGGGAAACCTCCCCATTAGAATTTTTGCGTTCGGCACTGACTAAACTCTCGAAATATAGAATCTAATTCACTTTGCTGTATTTCAAAAACTGATGGACTTACCCTAACTCTGTTTCTCTCACATCAATAGGAGATGATTCACCCAAAGCAAAACCTACATGTGCCCTTTGAAAGGTAAAAAGTATTTACATTCTGTCAAAAATAAATTTTCCTATCAAGATAGGAAACTAATTCAACATGCTTCTAATGTTTAACTAATTTTGTACTCTGTACTACTATAGAACTAATTGAGATGAATACTATTCTTTGTTTCACTGTGGGTTTCCGTCTATTTCTCTTTGTTGGGAAAAATAATTAAAATTTATACTAGGAAAATGCTCTTTCAGAGAAAATTGTTTTTTATAATCATATTTATTTGTGTCAATTAAACAGTAAAATGTGCTCCCAATACCAATACAACATTTGGATTGTGTCTTTAGTTTTTTATGCTAGTATTGTGCTTAACACCAAACTGTGAGTTGCCAGTTCTTGGAAGTGACTTATGATCTAGGTCAAGGCGCAAAGACGTGAACACACCTGTGACTAATCCATAGATAAAATGAAACAAAGTTTTTTTTTTGTATCCAATACCAGATATAAGCCTAAGAAACAAAATTATGTGCTGGTGAATTATGGTCAATGGAAATTGCATTGCTGCATGAAATGATCTGGAGTTCTGATTACCATATGTAATTCTGATTACCACACCGTGCCCCTTGATCATGCAGTAAGACGATGATAAAGGGATCTATGCACTGATAGTTTTATCAACAAAAATGTAGTTGAATTCTGCTATGGAATGTGTTGTCTATTAATAAAAGGTGTCCTGTATCCTTAAGATAGACTACCAATCTGTGTCAAAGGTACAAAATAATGTATCTTATTTGTGAGGGCTATTCCATTGGAGATCGTGAGGACGGCAGAAAGGGAACCAAAAATAGAAACATGTGGGGAAATTAAGCGAAAAATTAAAACTTCCTGCCCCATTTGGTACTGAGTCCTGGGCCTGGTGGGTTGGAATATGTTGGGGTCGGGTCCGGGAAAAATGAGACATGTGGGAGTGAGGGAGTTGGCCAAATTTTCCATTCCAACTCCCTCAGGATCTCAAATTGAATAGCCCTAACTAAAAAAATCTCTCACCATGATACATTCACTAGCCTAAAATCATGGTTCAAATATTAATGTAATGTTCAAAACCAGAAAAAACATTGATCATTGACCATGCAAAAATTCCAAGGCAGCAAAACTAATGCACAATTTTGTGTTTAAAGGAAAACTGCTACTTGCATTGTCAATTTCCTTATGGGGAAACAGAGGCAAATTACTAGTTCCTTAGGATTATTCAATTCATTATCATTTTGTTTAGGTATCTAGTCAATATATGACTATAGAATGTTTGAATGGCATTTTTATTTACTAATGTATAAATCAACTAATATGTATTAATTGCAGCTTTGCAAGAAAATCCAAAACTTTTGGAAATCATTAGAAATGACCTATGCTCATATTATGGCTTAGACATCCCTAGGGTGAAATAATTATATATATGTGTCTTTCAGGCCAATTATCAAGATTTTTTTTATTTTTCGTGTTGTTAGGTTATTAGGTTATTAGTGAAATATAGGACGTTTTTTTTGCTTGGTGGTTTTCTAAGCATAAGGGTTTTCATATAACCTTAATTACAAAAAATTTGATGTATGGTCTATAAACGGTGTCTCTTTATTTTGTGGAAACATCCCTTAATTCCACTTTCCATAAGTAATGCAAACCTTCAGGTCATTCTAAACAACAAATCTATTGAGGAATGCCATATGTGGTACCTAGGTAGCAGCACTTTTATATTTATCATGTTTGTTAATACCTAAAGGATGGTATTACTCTGTAAAAAGTTTATTTGGTGGTCTTGTCCCTAAATAAATAGACATGCTTTATTATAGCTTTCTAATAGCTAGATTTAAGGCCATCAGTGGGGGTCTGAATGTCAATTTCTACACTGAATCGTAACCCCTGTCCGCATTTGATAGATGCACCTCCTCTGTACTTTTTTAGCAATGAAACACCATTGTTAGGGAAGGTGTTGATATGCTTTGCAGACCCCACTGGTGGTCTTAAGTAAGTAGGCTAATAATTCATCTTAGTGAGTATTTTAATTCAAATTGAAAAATTGAGTTGCCAAACCCATAGTTTTGGTAATATTTACCGCATTGCTGAAGTACTATCTGGTACAGATAACCTAAAGTTGTATTATTAAATAAAAGATAAAAGGTGTGAGATTTTGTATATCAAACATTTAACATTCAATGGATCCCATTTCCCAATTATGAAAATGTAAAAGAGTGAAAATGTCTCTCTATCATAAGGACATTATGAATTTAAAGAATGTTCCTGGTCCTGTTTCAAATCTAATAGCAAGAACCTGGAATTTAATTCTCAAATGTCACAGAGACCATATATATTAAATTTACATGTTTACATATTTTAAATAATATTGTTATTAGCAAAGGTTTCCTTAGAGGTTATAAGTACCTTGTCTCTTTCCTTAAACCTTTTCGACTCACAATATTATTGCAATGTGAGTGAGTATACTGATAAAACAGTCTGTATCCAAATAATGTATAGAAACCCAGTCCTGACAGATAATATTGCGACAAGTTCGAACATCAAGTCACGATAGGACTTTTGGTTGGTTGAAACACACATTTCAAAAATGTAATTCTTTATCTTACCACATGGCCTTTATTACACTCTGAGAAAAAAATCCCTGTCTTGGAATATATAAAAATGCTCATCAGTTCTTAAGGTTGCAATGATCTTATATGCTATGTTGGAGTGTTTTTGTATTTCAACAACAGTCTGTACTATTACGCCGGCAAGTAACCGGTCAGTATGGAAGGCAGGTTACTTGTACAAGCAACCGCTCCATTTCAAATCACCAAAACCACCCTGTGACAGTTATTATCCTGTAAAGCAAAGTATTTGTAAATTGCCCATGAAAATCAGCCTTTTCAATTTTCTTCAAAAGCAGTTACGCTGGAAAGTAACCACTGGCCGAGCGGTTACTTTGCAAAGTAACTGGTTAGGGTTATGCTTCGGCGTAATAGTACAGACTGAACAAGCATGAATGTATTGCAAGTTTGAAAGAAGAAAGATATATTCTCAATGAATAATACATCTTATTATAGAATGCATATTAAGATTACAACCCACTGAGCCAAATACATAAATTATATTATTAGATAAATTTGTTTTCTCAGAGTCTGTCATGTCTATTCGTGCTGTAAAAAAGGTAGAAATTACACGATTTTTATTACCCTTTTGAGCAACCAACCTGTTGATTGTATCTATAGATGAGGTGTCATTGGTATGATCCTCAAGACTGGCACTTTGTGTTCTCCTAGCTAATCCATGTCTAGATACCATGGGAGACTGTGGACCTGTAGAACCCGATCCATGCTTCCTCCTGGTGGAAAGGCGTGACATGAATGACGAATTGTGCTTGAATTTAGATTCCCTCTCTCTAAAATAGATAACAAATAAGTGTATGTCTTATGATCAAAGTTGTTAAGAAGTCCTGAAAGACAGGTAAATGTATACATTAACATACACATAGTGCAGGCAAACATGCAAGGGAAACATAAATTGCAGTTCATGCAGCTCATGATCGAAGATCATGCAGACAGGGTAAACATGCAGGTAATATAAAATTTTGTCATTCAAGAATGTGCTAGGGATATTGCTGTATGTTATGATAATCACATTTGCAATTTACCAGATATGATTATTGATGTAATTATTGTCAAAAATAAAATGTGAAACATGCTATTAAATCAATCCATTTGGTTAAATATGGACAGTAGGGTCAAGTTCTGTAAACCTGATCAATTTTTGAAACTTCCTAACTTGCAGGCCTGTCCAATAAAACCACAAGGAAACACCCAAGAAATAATCTTTTCCACAAAATGTACATGATGTTGGCTTGCAATGTTGTAAATGTAAAGAGCTTTCTAATTTTTTGTATTATCATACCATCCTTGGGAAAAAATCCAGTCACGTTATTGATTTTACAGACAAAGTTTTATAAACCTGATCACTCAGTTCTGTAAACCTGATCAATTCGCATATTTGGGTAAATATCAGAGGTCTATGGGGCATGAAAGTCTGGAATTCTTAAGATGATCAGGTTTAGAAGATGATCAGGTTTAGAGAACTTGACCCTATTTGTATTTCCACAAGGTGATCAGATAACAGATAACATTGTCACCTTGAAACATCATGCTATACAACTTTAACCAGGGTAAAATATTTCAAATATTTCAATAATGATATATTTATAATCATTATTAATCATCATGAAGCAAAGAGAAGGAATTGAAGAGATAGAATTATCACTAAGCGGAAAGGATTTCTTTCATCTACTTCACTCAGTGGTGTCACTGACTACATCATCGTTATGATATGATGTGCAAAATGATTGCTGAGGATCACAAGGTTTACTATTTTAGCCAATGAAAAGAATCCAACTTAGTACACAAATAATGAATGACAAGGGATTCATCCTTGCTTACCATTAATAATGATATGTTAGTGTTTTAATGTGCAATTTGTCAGAATTGAAAATGTACAACATAACATTAATGCAACATTATACATATTTTATGTTGTTTTTATGCCTAAAGCATGCCACATAAAATCATAATAAATTTGTAATGTATATATTAGCCATCTACATATGTCATTTTGGTTTCATTTTGCTTTTTGCCATTATTAAATATTGTAGAATAGTTAATAGTTGGAAATGTACTATTGGACAATGATGTAGCAAAAAGAAGGCCATGGTGCCATGCTAAGATGCATTTCTCTTTTATTATATACTGGTATATTACTTTCAGCTCTAGCACATTAAATAGGAACATTTAGCCTGCAAAGATAGTATATAAAAGAAATATTTTTTTTTCCTTTTAAGGAAAATCAAGTTAAAAAAGCTTTAAAAGTGAGGCAGCCAAATGAATTGAACAAGAAAGAATGTCACTTAAATAAAGAACAACATAATTTTATCATTCCATGTATAACGGTAACGCATTATGCACTATACATGAAGAATTCACAAAACCTTTGAATAAGCATGTGTGTGGGACATCTTCAAAATAGCACTGTAAGTCAATTTTGTATCATGTCCACTTTTCAACTGCTTGAAATTGATGACATGACAGTTTATAAAGGAGCCTTTCCATATTAGACTTTCTTCACCTAACACACAATGCATAGCATGACTAAATTAGTTAATTAGGAGATGGTGTACAGACCACCTTCTTATTTTGGATACGAGAGGTATGGTCTGGAATGAGCAATAAGCAACAAGGACATATACAATGTAAACTAATTCCAAGACCACTTATTTTAAAGAAACGTGTTAAAGTGTTGATATAGGGTGTATCAAGTGGACATCATAAACTGCCCAGTGTAGACATCAAGACAATATTATTTTTGTTGTCAGCAAAACAAAGTATTGCAACACAAGTAGTGTTAGTTTGCAGGAAACGATGTTCCATGTTAGTAATTGTGTTAGCATTTTAAACTCTATACAGTTAAAAACTTGTAGACAGCTTCGATTTATCAGATGTTAATGTACATTTTTTCCATGTGTTCTAAAATGAGAGATGGCAAATATAAAATATGGCCAAAGGCTCTTAATGAAAATTCCAGGTAAACATCTTTTACCTTTAGCCTATTCAAAACTCCTGCGTTTCAGAATTCCAGATAGAGTTCAGAGTAATGTCCAACCCATTCATATCTCGAGTCATGGAGGTACCCAATCCTACAGGTTATACCTGTAATGTATGGCGGAAGAGACATTTACATGGTTGTAATCCATTATCAACCTTAACCAACTTGTTATATTCTAATGCCATGGTCATTTGATTCCTGGAAAGTCGGATCGACCAATGGGCTGAATTAAGCTGCGATGGAAAGAAAAATTAGCCAAAATTTTTAATTTTTTTTAAATGTCATATCCCTTGAAATGGGGTTGAAATTAAAACTAGAACAATGATAATTGTGCTTTAATTAATATTTCAAAGCTAATTTTGGGTCCATTTGTGGCCAGTGAACATGGTGAAGAGATGACGGAAAGAGATGCAATGTTTCACTCAGGCCATTGAGCCATAGTACATCCGCCTAAGTAAAACTGTCTTGTGTAGGCCAGGATCAAACAATGTAATTTGATTCTTTTCTTTTGTTTAGAATGCTAACATTGAAAGAAGTAAAAACACATGTGTTGATGCACAATGATGCTTTCATACTAGTTTAGAACACTGTATTCCGGTGTTATTCATATGAATCCTAAGATACTAGTGGAATAAATTGGATATAATAGAATATCTATATAATAGAATATCTATTATATGTATCAACTGAATTTTCCATTGTGCATCAATACAAAGCACAGGAATAAAAGAAAGAGTACAATTAATACATAGGAAATAGGACAGACCTAATACAAGTGCATACACTTTGTGTGCCAAGTCCATCACTCTTAGGTACTTCTTTTTTTAGTTGTGAATATTTTCATACCCTGCATCAATTTAAGACCCTCAGGTTAATAATGGATTCATAGTATTTTCCATGTTCCTCATAAAGTAACCCTCTTTCCTAAAAATACTCCTCTATTCTTATGAAAACTTCAAATTCATCTCAAAAGTTTGTGATCTTTGTAAGTGAGTATCATGTGATTAACCCTTTAAATGATGTGTGCCTGTATAATGTATATGGGCAGGTTATTTGAGGGTGCATATCTGGATACCCCATTAACCCTTTGCCAGCTACATGGACAGTTGACCACATATGGCTCAGCACTGAAAGGGTTAATGGTGTAGTATATAAACATGTGTACATGTGTACTACTTCAATATTAGGATGTAGAAATCCATATAGATAGATGGTGAATGTGCAAATATATATTTAATGATGGACTCTGCACACTGAGGTATAAGAAATCAAGAAAGTGTTCAAAATGCAAGTGTTAGACTGTTCTGCATAATAGTGTATGCAGGTTTCACTACTCAGATGCATTTGCAAATTATATGCAGATTATGCAAATGAGAAGCTCACCTACATAATATATGCAGATTATGCTAATTTGAGATGCGTACTCTTCTGGTTCAGAATTCTCCTCGTCATCGCTTGACATATTGAAGGAAAATTTGAAAACTTCCTTCATTTTATGCCAAGCTTGGGTTTTGCTTTGACGGAATGTATCGCTGAAAGATAAATACAACAGTGTTTTGATGGCAGGAAATAAAAGCTGCAGGAACCTATTGCTGTTAAAAAGACACTCATTTAAATAACATTGACTAAAAAGCTGGGTTGATTTTAAATAGGCTAGTTTGGAAAAAAGAACAACACACTAAACATGAAAAGGCATGTGCTGACATAACATAAAACATTTTGTTGATATTTTCGAAAATTTACATTGAGATAACGTTCCCCCTTAAACCTTTGAATGACGATTTCTATGTTATAATCATATTACAAGTAAAATGTTTAGAAAATGTGAAACCTGCAAAAATATATCCTACCACATAACATGTATGAATAAAATTTCTAAAGGCTGTGCATCTAGTCTATTACAATTCAAAATGTATTAGCTAGTTCTCCAGCAATAAAACCACTAGCAATTTCTATCAATTGACGTATGAATATCTATGGTTTTCTTACCCTCCTTTTGAAGACCTTGGAGGGAAATGGGTAA
>JAAUYA010190056.1_pt1 | contig 10267 bp, 9 predicted proteins | sample 7278161 | NCBI WGS metagenome assembly JAAUYA01 (sample SAMN14350120, study PRJNA611818) | marine sediment metagenome | isolation source: surface marine sediment (3m) | place: French Polynesia: Moorea | collected 2018-08
TGATTGAGGAATTGTAGAGGAGGCTTTCCCAAACAGCTCAAATTCAGATAATTGTCCACAATAGTTACTCTCCTTGGCAAAATCTTTTTCTCCCTGTTGCTCTGAATTTTAATAATTTGAGGCGGGGCAATGGTTCTGTCTTAAGCTAATACCAATCCCAATACTGCTCGGTTAAGAAAAGAAAATACAATGTGTTTTTTGAGGTAAGGCAGGGGGCAGGAGGCAGGGGGCAGGAGGCAGAGAGCACTTATGTAATAAAATCAAGAAGTTTATAGTTCTGAGTTTTGAGTTCTGAGTTCTGAGTTACCCGCAGGGTAACGTTTTTGAGCCTAACCGAGCAGTATTGATACCAATCCCATCAACCATCAACCATCAACAACTATGGATAAAAATTCATTATCGCAATCTTATTTAGATTTAATAGAACAAATTATAGAAACCTATAATCAAAATAAAATTCGTTCCCCAGAACAAGTTTATCAAATCTTAGTAGAAGAAATAACTAAAGGTACAGGAGAAATATTTGAACGTTGTTTAAACGAAAAAACAATAGAAATAAAAACTCGTCTAGAAACAGAAAGAAAAAAACTTAAACTTACTCGCATTCTTAAATTTTTAGAAACTGTTGAGCAACAATGGCAAAGATGGCTTCAGGAAAATCAAACTCAAGCTCAAATTAATGATTATACTCAGCTAATAGTTCAGACTAAAAATGAAGATAAGTTACTTACTTTTATCAAGATTATTGATCCCAATCATCATAGTCGTTTATCTCAAAATGAATTAATACAATTAGCCCAAAACTTAAAGTCAACAAATTCTCTAACTAATTTACAACAGATAAGTGAGGGTATAATTAATGGTATTGATTCTTTTCAATCATTGGAACCTTATTTAACGAGTTGGCTTTATAGTAATGATTCAAATGCTCTAGGATTTGCCAGAGAAAGACTAAATCCTTGGCATTATTGGAGCAAAAAAATTAATAGTCCTTTGCTCAAACAATTATTAGAAACTTTAGGAGAAAATAACTCAATTACAAATGATGCTTTTGGCAAAATAGGTAAACTTCTAACTAATGTAGAATTAAGAACTTGGGTTGAATTAATTATAACATTTCAATATATTGAAAAATGTTTAATAGCTTGGTTCGATCGCCAACCTTATAATATTAAGTTAGGCAAAAAACTTTCTTATGGTACTTTGTTAAATTTTGCTATTATTTGGCTGCAAATATCTAAAGTAATTGATGAAAATCCTTACAATCTAAATGAATGTTGTTTTCAAATTAGCTTACAAAGTTTAAGAACTTTTGCTCAAAGAGATGATTTTCCTCTGTATAGTGGAGTTTTTGCTTCTTTTTCAGGGGAAAGCTTACAAAATGCTTTGCAATATTTTGATGAACCTCTTAAACAAATTGAAACTACCCAAGAAAAAGCACGCATACTTACTATCTTGGGTTATTCTCAGCGAATTCTAGGAAATTATCAACAAGCAAACATATTTCATCAGGAAGCTTTACAAATTGCTAACCAAGCTCATGATAAACCTTGTGAAATTGCTAATTTAAATCATTTAGCACGTACGTCTGTGAAACAAAAAAACTATCAAGAAGCAATTAATTTTAGTCAACGGGCATTGATTTTAGCTCGTGAAATTGGTGATAGATTAGGACAGGCTAATTCTTTAATTAATTTAGGTTACGGACAAGTATTTTTCTATTCTGAATTAGAAAGACCAGATAAGCAAAAATATGAAGAATCAACTAATTATTTGCAAGAAGGACTAAATTTAGCCCAAAAGTTAAGTGATTATCAATCTCAAGCTTTAGCTTATAATAGCTTAGGTATTGCTTATTTTATTTGTGGACAACCGGCTACAGCAATTACTAATTTACTGAAAGGATTAGAACTAGCTTCTTCTTCCGGTGATGTTTATTTACAAGGATTAAATTATACTTATTTAGCTGAGTCCTATTACGCTTTAGAACAACTAGAGAATGCCATTTATTATAGCTGTTTAGGAATGTACGTTTTAGAACAAATTGGGGCTAATGAATGGAACAAGAATGCTGGTTTGTTAACTATTTTAAAAGGAAAAATCAGTGATGATAACTTTCAAGATTTATTAATTAAATACCGAACTAATTTGATTAAAATAATTGGAGTAGATGGTTATGATTATTTACCAAGTTTATTGGCAAAATATAGACAAATATAAGATAAGCGAGGGTAAATGAGCAAAAAGACTTATTACACTCTATGAGGATTGTTAAAGGCGATCGCCTCGATCGCTAACCAACTCAAAATACTGATCTTCGAGTAAAAAAGCCCCTTTAGCAAAACGCACTCCCCAATAACCACCGGGGCGACGATCTAAAATCACACCTTCTTCACCAACTTGAATGAGACTAGAAGGACGCAACATCGGCATTGGCTCAGCAGTTTTAAGATAAGCAGGTAGAGCTACCACTTTTACTTTATCCCCTACTTTAATTTCTTGATCAACCATAATAACGCTATATACTAAATAAGAATTGTTTAAACCTATCCCTACTAACCACTAACTAATTAAGGTACAGCAGTCGAAGCAAAGGTTAGGACAAGCTGAATGTCTACAATCAACGAATGAGAGGAGTTTTCATTCTGCATTCTGCATTCTGCATTCTAAATTCTGCTATACCTGCCAGATTCGTTGATGATATTTTTCTGGATCGGCGTAGTCATCTTTACTCTGATGATGGTGGTGGTGATGTCCATTATGGTGATGGTGATGGATTGCTGAATTATTTTCCAGGGCATTTAAACGAAATTTACACATTTCACAATTCATCTTTACCTGCCCTAACTGAGTTTCAATTTCTCTTTCTCTGACTAAGTGTAATAGTTGAGGTTGAATGCCCATTTCTGGCAAGCAAGTAATTTCAAGGTGAGGATATTTGACTTGTTGTTGGGAACAGATTGTCAAAATTTTCTTAACCAACGCTCCAGTAAAGAGAAAATAGGGCAAGACAATAATCCGTTTTGGTTGATAAAATAAGGCTCGACGGAAACCTTCTTCTAAACGAGGGTGAGTAATGCCAATAAAACAAGTTTCTACCGTCTTATAACCACTACCTTCCCAAAGGATTCTCGCCAATTTATAGACATCACTATTGGCATCAGGATCGCTCGAACCTCTACCTACGAACAATAATACCGTTTCCGATCGCTCAATTTGATGGAGATTATGTTCCCTCTTGTCTAATTGGGCTAATCTTCCTTGCCACAACTCCAGAATGCCGGGGGTAATCCCTAAATGCCTACCATAATGAAATTTTACTCCTGGGTGAAGTTTTTTGGTGCGATCCAACTCATTAGTAACATCAAACTTATTATGACGTGCGGCGAACAACAGCAGGGGTAATGCAGAAATTTCTTGATATCCTTGAGATACACAATAATCCACACCGTCTTGAATGGTAGGAGTTGTGAGTTCTAAAAAACAAGGAATTACAGGACGAGAAGAGTCTAGTTGTTGATAAACTGCAGCAAAATCTAAGAATGTCTGACGGCCGTCTTCATCTCTAGTTCCATGACCAATCATCAATAGAGGGCGTTTGAGAGGTAACTCAGGTAAGGAAAGAGATTCAACAGGAAAATTGCGATCGATTAGAGTAAGCATTAAATCAATTGTTCTTGTTAGGTTAGCCAGGGGCAATAAAACATTATAGCGTTTAAACATCTGGAACAATCAAAAATAAACACTATAATCAATTTAGGTATAGAATTAATCAACAAATTCTGAACTCATTAATGATACAGAATAATCCAATGGCAATGAGGTTGAAGCCTTGACTTCACTGAGAACAATACTTGTTCTAATCCTATCTATGCCTGGAATTGGCATGATTTGCTCGCGGAGTAACTTTTCTAAGTGCTGATGGTTGGCGACTACACATTTCAAAAGATAATCAAATTCTCCCACGAGATGGTGACATTCCAAAACTTCCGGTAACTCTTGGACGCGATCGCAGAAATTACTCATGCACTCAGACTGATGGTGAGCTAAGGTAACCTGGGCAAAACAGAGCAAGTCCAAACCGAGAGCTTCCCGATTAACCAGAGTAACATAGCGGTCTATAACTCCTTTTTGTTCCAACTTTCTCAGTCGTTTTTGCAGTCCAGGTGCGGAAAGATTGACTCGACGAGCTAACTCGGCGCTGCTCATGCGACTGTTATCTTGTAGAAGACGCAAGAGTTTGCGGTCGAGATCGTCCAAATGTTTGAGTTGCTCTTGCCCTTTTGTACTTAATGTTGGTTTCACCTTGATTATCATTCAATTGTTAATTTAGTTACATTTTAAAGCTAAATCAACCTTTTTAGTTAATGATCTATACTAGAAAAAGGTTAAGAATTAATTTCTTAAGCCAGTGCTCGTCAAATCAAGCAGTCGAAGCATGGGGAACAGATAATCTCAAATCTTAACACCCTGTCACAGAAAGTATTTTGCTTTTGACTATAAAAATCCGACAGCTCATAATCTTGCAAAGGAGGAACTACCATGAACCAATTTTGTCCAATCAAAGGATTCGATCATCTCGAATTTTATGTTGGCAATGCTAAGCAGGCAGCGCAATTTTATGAACATGGTTTCGGATTTATCAATACTGCCTATCGAGGTTTAGAAACGGGCTATCGGAAAACAGCATCCTACGTTATGGAACAGGGTAATATTCGCTTCCTGTTGAGTACCGGGCTCAGTCCTGACCATCCGATTACTCAAAGCGTATTCAAACACGGCGATGGCATAGCTGTGATGGCCTTGGAAGTTACCGATGCGATCGCTGCCTACCGTGAATCAACTAAACGAGGAGCTATAGGAGCTATCCCACCCACAGAAGAGCAAGACGAACAGGGAGTATTTCGTTACGCAGCGATTCATTTTTATGGCGAAATTTTACTTAAGTTTGTCGAAAGGACCAATTATAGAGGAGTTTTTGCTCCTGGTTTCCAACCACAAAATCAAGTTGGTAATCGAGGTGTAGGTTTAACTAGGATCGATCATGTGGTCGGTAATGTGGCTTTGGGTGCCATGGAAAAGTGGGCGCAATTTCTCGCCCAGACGATGGGCTTTGAATTATTAGTCCATTTCGACGAAAAAACCATCGCCACAGAATATTCTGCCTTGAAGTCTATGGTCATGCAGGATACTACAGGGAAGATCAAATTGCCCATTAATGAGCCAGCGCAAGGCCAAAGAAAGTCTCAAATTCAAGAGTATTTAGACTATAACCGCGGACCTGGCATCCAACACGTTGCCTGCGGGACTAATAATATTATCGAAACAGTTTTTCAGCTTAGAGCTGCCGGGGTTGAGTTTCTCAAGGTACCTCTAACCTATTATGAAAAATTGGAAGCAAGGGTAGGCAAAATTAGGGAACCAATTGAGAAACTCGCAGAATTAGGGATTTTAGTAGACCGCGATCGCCATGGCTATTTGCTACAAATTTTTACCCAACCAGTAGAAGATAGACCGACGCTGTTTTTTGAAGTAATTCAACGACGTGGTTCACAGGGATTTGGAGAAGGTAACTTCAAGGCTTTATTTGAAGCTATTGAGCGCGAACAGGCGCGAAGAGGCAATCTCTAGGAGAGGGGTATGAGTTATTATTATAAGCTGGGCAAAATTCCCCACAAGCGTCACACTCAATTTCGTCAACCAGACGGTTCTCTCTATCACGAAGAACTGATGGGGACTTGTGGTTTTTCCGGGGTGCAATCCCTCCTTTACCATCTGCGTCCACCTACTCAAATACAAAGAATTACCCTAGAGAAACCAGAAGCAATCGACTATCAGGAATCTACTCCTTTGTCCCCTCAGCATTTGCGCACGAAAACTGTAGCTCAAGGAGGAGATGCGATCGCCTCTCGGGTTCCCCTGATGAGTAATGCCGATGTCTGTATCTGCGTAGCTCGTCCCACTGAACCCATGCAGTATTGGTATCGTTTTGCCCATGGTGATGAAATCCTCTTTATCCATGACGGTAGCGGTATTCTGGAAAGCCAGTACGGCATCCTCCACTATCACTCAGGAGATTATTTGGTGATTCCTACCGGAGTTCTGTGGCGGATTATCCCTGATGCGGATGTGGAACAGCGCATGCTGGTGGTAGAAACCAGGGGACATATCGAGCCTCCCTCACGCTATCTCAATCGGTACGGACAATTTCTGGAAACTGCTCCCTATTGTGAGCGAGATCTGCGTCCGCCAGAGGAGTTGATTACCCATGATGAGTCAGGAGAATTTGAGGTTCGGGTCAAAGCCAGGGGTGGTATAACCCGTTATCTTTACACTCATCATCCTCTAGATGTAGTCGGTTGGGATGGCCATCTCTGGCCTTTTGCTTTCAATATTGAAGACTTTGAACCGATTACCGGAAGGATTCACCAACCGCCACCGGTGCATCAAACCTTTGCCGGGAATGGCTTTGTTCTTTGCTCCTTCGTCCCCCGCTTGTTTGATTACCACCCCCTGGCAATTCCTGCTCCTTATAACCATGCCAACGTCGATTCCGATGAGGTGATCTACTACGTGGAGGGGGAATTTATGTCCCGCAAAGGCATTGAAAGAGGCTCAATTACCCTACATCCCAGTGGGATCCCTCACGGTCCCCACCCAGGAAAGTACGAAGGCTCAATTGGCAAAGAAAGTACTGGTGAACTAGCCGTGATGATTGATACCTTTCGACCATTGCAGCTGACTACCCAAGCTTTGCTCTTAGAAGATAAAGACTATCCCTATAGTTGGACGAATTTAATCACAGGAGAAAGAAGATGACTACTCAATTACAGATCAAAGCCCCAACTAAGCTAACCATTTCAGCACGGATTAAAAAACGTTTAGCTAGAGGAGAACTAACTCAAAAACAAGTAGATGACTTCCAAGACTTTCTCGCGGAAGTCGATCGCAATCTATTGCACCATCGTATTATTACCCATAACAGATATACTAGATGGTTTCGTCAAGGTAAGGTAACAGATGCCCAATTAATGCACTTTATTCGCCAATTTTCCGTCTTTTCTAATCAGTTTCTCGTGGCTGCCCTCTTAAAAACCATTAACTCGCCTACTCTGCAACAGTCGCGCTCTAGTCGAGAAATTTTACTCAACGAACTAGGCGTAATTTACCGCAGTGCTCAACAGCAAATTGGCACTCATGCCGCTCTGAATGAACGGGAAAAAGACTGGGAAGGCGACCCCGAATTAGTTAGCACCGAAGGTACTGTAGACGGCGGCACTTGTCGTTTCCGCGCTGCTCATTTTGAATGGTTGCTAGGAGTGGCTGAAGATCTAGGATTGGGTTTTGCCGAGATTGGCAAGCGTAAACATGGCACGCCAACAACTTTGCATTTCTGTGATGAGTTGATCCGCCTCTATGGCAGCGACGACCCACAAATTGCCACCGGGGCTAGTTTCGCCGTCGAGAATTGGGCAGCAGCAGGCTTCTGGCAGGAACTAGAAGATGGCTTGTCCTACATCAAACAAACCAGACACCCACAGCTGCGCTTGGCATTCTTTAGCTGGCACAACAGCGTTGAAGCCCAGCACGCAGGACATACCTTAGAGGAATTGGAGGAAGTTTACTTCGAGCCGCAATTCGATCGCGCTAAATTCTTCCAAGGGGGGAAAGAAATCCTAGAGGCGATCGCCGTTTTCTGGGATGGTTTGAATAGCGATCGCCTGAATCATAAATCCCAATCATGAGGTTTTAGTATTCCCCTTTTGCCTCTTGCCTTTTGCCTCCCCCCTAGTACTCCGACAATTTTGATTTGAGGGATAGGGGCTGCGGGGCGGGAAGGGGGGATTTTTAGTGATCTGCTCTGAATCCATAGTTGTCGGCTGAGATATGTCCCCCCTTTCCGGCAGGGGAGCAGGGAGCAGGGAGAGGATTGAAAAACTGATTATTCTATTCCTCATTTTAATCTTGACAGAGTACTGGGGCAGTATCTATACAATTTACTACTTAATCAACTGTTCAACGAAATTTTGATGTTCTTTGCTGGCAATTCCCTGTTGTACAACCTCTAATACTTGGGCTAAATTTCCATTTAATAAGGCATTAACGTCTAACCATAAACCTGGATAAACTTCACTTTTAATAATTCCTTGCTTATTAGGTTTTAACGGGATATATCTCCCTTTTGTTAATCGAAACCAATCAAACTCACCATCATAGACTCGCCAAACTAAATATTCTTGAACTTGATTACGACGATAAGCTCTCAATTTATCATGTAAATCAATAGAAACTGTAGAAGCGGTAATTTCGACTATCAATTCGGGCGAACCTTCCACATAATCATCCTCACTGACAATTGATTGCCCATTCTTTCCTATCCTGAGTAGAGCATCAGGTTGAGGCTCATTATCTTCGTCTAAACGGACTGTACAATTGTCTCCTATTTGAACGCCAGTTGTTGCTGATTCGTAAGTACCGAGCCAAGTTATAACGTGAGCATGAGGATTGCCATGTTGATTAATTCGTAAAGGAGATCCCATATATACAACTCCCTCAATTAATTCTGCTTTTTTCAAATAGGGCATTCTTTCGTAACGAGTTTCAAATTCCAGACGAGTTAGGCGATCGCCGTTTTCTAAAGGCGGAATTGTTAAATTAGGCTTGATCATGCTTTGAGTCATCATAATTTTTCAACCTGTAATTTCTTTATTGAAAAAGTTGGGTTTCGTCGCCTCAACCCAACCTACACACATGCTATGTTTATCATGGGTAATCCATCAGACATGGTATGAGGTAGCAAATTATACTAATTACTAACCATAAACATCATATAGTTAACTTTTGTAAACAAAAAGATAGTCAATTGCTAAAATGTGATATAGGGACAAAACAGATCCCCTGAAGCAAATTCAATTGCCATTGTAAACCTTGACTTAAGATCCTAATAATAAAGCTCATGATTAATTCAATCAACAAAATTAGTAGAACAGAAGAGTTAGATGTTTCCTGTTGGGTTAAAACTCGTAGCTCTCTCTCTTCCGAATCGACTTTTCTATTATGGACTGGTTCTCTCTACGCTTTTGTACCCAATGAAAAGAAAAAACACCTGTTTAAAATTGTGGGCATGAGTGTCAGTCGCTGTCTGCCAAATGATGATAATGGTTGGGATTTTAGTTCTAGAGAATTAACCTACTATCTCGATCCTCAGACAGAGCAAGTAATTCATCAGTGGCATAATCCTTGGACAGGAGAAACTGTACCTGTAGTTCATGTCGCCAATAATCCAGTTCAAGGTTTATTTAAAGGCAATTTTCCCGCTCAAGTTAATGTAGACACTACTACCTTTGTTTTTGACCTGTTTACGAACTATCCCAATCCTTTAGCAGGCGATCGCAGATTTATTGAGTATAGTCCTCAGCCCACTTATCAAGCAACTGAATTATTTAAGCTAACTGTGCCTACCTCAGAACTCCTCGAGCCCAAGATTCCGGAAGTGTCTCAAGTAATTCTAAGTTGGGATCGTATTGGCCCTTGGTTACCTTGGATGAAAATGGGTAATAAGCCTGGACAACTAATTTACAGTGCTCAAGGCTTGAAAATAAATAGTTTTAGCGATCTACCTGAGTGGCTGCAAGCAGAAATTAACCACCGCATTCCCTTATATAAACATGCTCCTAGAAAGATATTAGAAGGAGGAAACATCACTTCTTGGAAATATTTCAAACAACACTTTCAAGATTATTTAGCTGGGGCGAGATTTCCTTTGCCAACTGCAGAGTAATTCTAGTTTTTCAGTTTCTATCTCAAATGCCAATATAGAACTCCCGTTAAACCGACGATAGAAGATTAACGGGAGATGATGTTAAGAAGCTCCTAAGGCTTTGTCCCACTCTAACTGATGCTCTAAACCATATTTAATGAAATCTTCTTTTTTAACTCGATCGCTTTGACCAAAAACACCTAAACTGTAAGGATTATCTTGCATGCGTTGGGTGACTAGCTCTCTTTCAAATTCTATTACTTCTTCTCTTGGCCGATCGGTTTTAAAAAAGTCAACAATCAAGACAGTTCTGTCAAAATCGGTATAATTGTGAGGGCAGTGGGGATAGCTGTGATCGAGAATCATGAATTCCCCTTCATGCCAATAAAGCTTATCATGGCAGATTTTCATGGCTACATCGCCCTTCGGCACGATTAATCCTAGATAGCCTCGATTCATATGAGGATTATAGTTAACGTGTAGCTTAATATCTAGTCCTGGATGAAA
>JAAUYA010364029.1_pt1 | contig 10262 bp, 8 predicted proteins | sample 7278161 | NCBI WGS metagenome assembly JAAUYA01 (sample SAMN14350120, study PRJNA611818) | marine sediment metagenome | isolation source: surface marine sediment (3m) | place: French Polynesia: Moorea | collected 2018-08
AAAAAGGATTACAGCCAAAACCGGAGACTACAGAAAAATATTCTTTCAGGCTTTATAAAGATGTGTTGGAAAGGAAATAGGGTGGGTTCATAACTGGGACATAAAAGGTAAAGAGGTGGGTGTTTTCGGGGTGTAGTAAAAGATAGGTATGATATTTCATGACAACATCAAAGGCATAGAATACATTAAAATATTGATTGAAAAAAATGCACAGGGTAGCAAAAGGGGTGGTGGTATCAAAGTGAGAATATATGTAGGTTTGGGAACAGGCTATCACTGGGAAAAAATCATAAAAATTCAATAATTGATTCATTTTTTTGCAACTTCTATTCAATATTTTTTATACTAACTCCGTCTGCGTCTCCCATCATAATCCTTGTCTTAAAAAAATCAGAAGAAGTCGGTGAGCGAAAAATTAATATAAAAGAACAAGACATACTATTCAGATAAAAAGAATGTGTATCTATTTTAGAATTTGGAAAATAAGACTCAAAGTTTATATTCAAAGGAAAGAGCAGAGATGTCTTCATTGTTTAAACCTGGACATTATCAGACCGTGAGTCTAAAGGGGTGTCTTATTTTCCATATTCTGTTGCATCATTAGCCCTTGAACATTTCCGTGGCGTGTTTTGGGGATTTTTCACTTTTCCAAGGAGGGTAAATAACTGTCGTCATGAATATACATGTAAATGTAGACAAATATAAATTGCACAAAAGTTAAAACATACATGTAGATGTTAAACGTACCAGAGACCTCTGAACCAGCTTAGAAAAAAGCTCAACAGTTGTTATTTCTTACAAAAAATATACTAATGGTTATAAAAAGTGCTATTGTAAACAAGGGTTAGATTTAGACATTATTTATAACAGTGCATTACATCCGAGTCCCTTATAAAATAAACTTATACATCATGATAGCCACGTAAAAGAACAATGTTAATACTAAGCAAGTTAAATTAAGAGTACATGAAAAACAATTGTTGAACCCTGGAGAAGCATACCTTGTTTAGATAGTCTCAGCATGTGAGCTTCTAATGCTTTCAGTTCCTCGTTTCCTGTGGCATAAGAATCCTCTTTAGCTGAAGTGGGGCCTCCTGAAATGTAGACTTATTTATAGTTATCAATAATAATTTTATTAGGCCAGAGTAATGTGACATTTTAGTCATTCAACACCATATTCATCACAGAGGTGTGTATTGATAATATCTGGGTCATACTAGAAGGTCAAGGTCATAGGTCCAAAGGTCAATGTTTTTTGTTTTGTTTTTGTCCCTTCTTTCTCCTGTTTGGAGCATAACTTACTTCCCTAAAGCTTTGTTGCATTTCGGCTGGCTAATGTTAAGGATCCTGTTTTGTATTTCAGTCCCCCTTCCCACTGACGATCTGAACCCGCTCGATCCATTTTCCCTCGGCTCCTTGCATTAGTGGGAATGAGGTGCCACGTCAATATTTTGTGGGGAACCAACCCCACGTAGTATAAACGCTTTATGCGTGTACATATCAAAATGGTGGGACTTCTGCGTTTGGCCATGGGCGCCATTGTTCCTCTCCAGTCTCCATCCCAACATCACCCTCCTCTCCCTCAAGAGTTAAGGGTACGACATACCTCTCTTAGCCTTCTTGCGTTTCAGAGCAGCCAATGTTAAGGATCCTGTTTCTGTTTCTTGGTCGATATCCTCGTCTGCCCCAGCCATTTCCCCGGTTATTTCTGAAAAACACAATAATAAATCATGATGAACCCGATGCGAATAACGCCCGGGCCAGGGCCATGTGAGATGAGAGAGCTTAAGGACTTTAAAGAATTGGGTATTGGTGTGTTCCCAATGCTAGCATCAGCATCAAGGTATCACTATCGACCCGAGGTCTATTCTTGATGTACCTTGATGCCTGATGCTATCAACATTGAGAAATGAAAACTTTTCAGGGCAGCCTGTGTTGTACCATTTAGCCTTCAGCCCTTATCCGATACTCAAATCCGTAAAACTTCACCCTCTAGCCAAAATCTAAGACCGGATGGTGTTCTCATCATCTGACAGTTGAAAATGAACCTTTCAGAGAGAATAATCAAATAAACATCCACATTTCTCACCGGCAGCTGCAGCGGCTTTCTCAGCTTTTTCCCGTTCTTTCTGTAACTCCTTCCCAGTTTTTTCTTCTTCTGGAGCGAGCATTTTACGACCGCACTCGTTCACATTTCCAGCCAGAGCTCGCTGATTCCAAGTCCTCAATACCTGAATGTATCAATCAAACAAAAAGGCATGGGGGAATTGTTTCCAGCTTTCTTTTTGTAGTTCTTTCCCAGTTTTCTCTTCAGGAGCTAACATATTACGCACACACTTGTTCACATTTCCAACATTTCCAACCGGGGTGTATTGGTGTTATGAATATCAAGAGATGGCATCTTGAATTTAAACAATATAGACATTTTCAAGAATATTGATAAACATATAGAATATTGACAGCACATATAGGAGAGGGGTCTAGGCTAGGAACATTAAGGACCGCCTACCTTAGCCATATGATATGTAAGACACGCCACCATGTGATGCAGGCTGTCCACGACATGTCCAGCGCGACGCTGTCTCAAGTTTGCTGGGATCTCCATCAGAATGACATGACATCTCTCCAATACCTGCACAAATTAAATCAATTTCAAAGTAAAATGAAGCGTGAAGATTTTCTTCTTTTCCTTATTTGTCATTGATTTCTTTCTTTTTTTTCACTAAGAGGATTCTAGATTTATAGCGCATTTGTTTGATTTTTTGGACCCCTTTAATATCACAGTCAAGCAAAAAAAAAAAAAAAGGTTCCCTCCGGCTATTATTTATCTTTTTTTTTATGTCCCTACAATAAAATAATACCTGGATTGCAGGAACTGCCGGAATCTTGTAATGGATCATGGGGGCCAGGAGTCCGTAACACTGCACCACGGCTTGTAGGGCAAGGTTTGATTCATTGAGCCATCCAGCCATCTCCAGAGCGACTAGCATTTTTTCACACTCATGCAGTCGGCCGATCTGAAATGGACAAGTGTCCAAAAAGTTTGATAAAATAATCAATGTGAAGACTAAAATACATTTGTTATCAGAGATGGGAGGCCCTAATGGAAGGTTTGATATCAATGCGTAAGAAAATGCTGGATATATAGGAGGCTCAAAACTGACCCCTAACATCACCGCCATGGCGCACCCGCAGTCAGGGTAAAATAAATAAAATGACCCACCTGGCCTTTCATAACTGGTCCCTTATCACACAATGTGTCACAGTAAAGGGCTCCATCCTTGATGTTAATCTCCACATGTATAAAGATACTTGTCAGGAACATGCGTAGTAACACGGGGGAGGCCAGACTCACTACTGCAGCATTTAACCTGAAGCAACAAATACATCAATTGAAACTGAGCAAGAAAGGTTACGTTATGATACATCCATATGTGTGGCTCTGGGGCCTATAGGCCTAAAATCGCCAAATCAGATGGCAAAATTTACATGGTCGGGTGTTTTAATCTAAAGCTATAGTGCCTTCATAAAAAAAATCCCCAGGCATTTTTATGGATTCTGGCAGCATTTTTTGTAAAATCAAATTCAAAGCTCAGTTGGCCCTACCTGTGCAGAGTTAGCTTGAAGTCATCCTGGGCACTTGTTTCATACGTTATCTGCTGAGGTGGTGGGGGTTCAGCTACGAAATGGTTCCATAAAACCTGGGCAGCCTCCCGGGCAATACTGTATACTCCAACTTGATAGCAAACCTGGTATGAAGGGAAAGCTTGATTATAATTTCTCACCAATTACCAATATTGAAAAAGTGAAATAGAATGTAAGTCAGATTGTTAATACTGAACAGGTCAGATGAGATTTTATATGGTAATTTCAGAATCATTTCTCAACATAATAATGGCTATTATGAGGAAATATCTAAAGAATAACACAACTTGTCATTCTTTATAAAGGTTTTTTTAGAACTAAAGTACATGAGGCATACTAAGTATGATTTTAAGTTTAAATACCTGGCACAAGTAGGCCCATGCAAGTAGAGTTGACATGATATGACACGCCAGTATAGGTTTAGTTGTATCCCCAATACTTCCACCAATCAGTTTGCCGTCTGATGTATAAGCGGCGACGGCAAACACATATTTCTCACCCTGAGAGAGGCCACCAACACGTAGCTCACATCTGAAGGCTGGAACCTGCAGTGGAAAAATACAATAACGTCAGTATTCCTAAATGCAATTGTCCCATTTACGAAATACAAAAAACTGCTCAATGTACAGAGCAACAGCTATCACGATATTTGATCCATTTTGCTTATTTCATTCCTGTGATAAATTCCATTCTGGCCATTTCGAGTATTTTCGACAATTGCAAACGTTTTGGAAATCTAAGTTTTTGGGCAACTTATCCAGCCACATGTTGAAATTAAGTCTCTCCCTGACGTACCTCTTGTCCGGCCCCTTCATAAAAGTAGTCATTAAGCCTCACTTTGACATTCAGCCACATTTTGACACTCTTGGAAGAATACCTTCACTTGGCAGTCAATTACACTCTTAGAAATTTCCTTCAGATTTTCAAGGTCTACATTATACACTCTGACGTACCTCCTGTCCGGCCCCTTCATAGAAGTAGTCGTTAAGCCTCACTTTAACGTTACTTCCAGATGATGTGCGGCAAAACAAACGATACCACGCGATCTGAGGAGAGCATGTTAAACAAACCATTTTATTTACGATGTCAAATACTGTATAGTTGTACTCTATCGATTCATTCACATATGAGGCTGTATTACTCAAAATATTAAATATTGACTAGGGTGTTCTTCCTAGTATTTCTTAAGTGATATAAATGGTTACTGATTGTCTGTCTGCCCACACCCAAAATCTATTTTGAGATTTTAAGACTTGTATTTTTTTATTTTTCTTATCACTCTGCTCAAACCTTTTCCCCACAGTTTTTTCTTTCTATTTTTTAATCATTGTGATCGTACCTTTTCCCCACCACTGGGGATCCACGGTGCAGGTTTGAATGCCATCATTTCATCAGTTCTACACAGGAGTACAGGAGGAGGTGGAACTCTACATCTCCTAGCACGAGGTTCTCCATCTCCCTCTGGACAGTCTAGTCTGTTGTCTAGGTAGACCCGCTTTTCTTCCGCCTGGGCTTTTTGGATCATATTATGGGCTTCCTGTGGAGTGAATTTAATTCAATTAAAACATTAATGTCAATCAGTTATGTACATAGAGCAACCACTCCTACTTCCCTAGCCCTGTGTTCTTCTCCCTCCTACAAGCAATCAAGTAGTGTATTGCCTAGGAAGACGCGCTTTTCTTCCGCCTGGGCTTTCTGGATCATGTTGTGGGCTTCCTGTGAAGCGAATTAAAACCATTAATGTCAATCAGTTATGTAGCCCACTCCCCAGTCCCTAGACTTGTGTTCTTCTCGCCCCCTACACGCAATCAAGTAGTCTATTGTCTAAGAAGACATGCTTTCCTTCCACCTGGGCCTTCTTTGGGACATGACAGCAGAGACGCTATTTGAAGAGTAATTGACTCAAGACTGAATCATGTTGTATGATTCCTATGGAGTGAAGCATAAACATTAGGTTCCAGTCTGTTATATAGAAGGCCCCCTTTCTTCCCTTAAATTTAGATTTCAAAGGAAGTAATTCTTTTGGGGCAAAATAGTTATCACATTATTATATTTTCTCTAGATTTTTTAAACAATTAAAAAATCAGTGAGTTAGAGAGAGTACAAAGAGTTGCCTTGTTGAAAAGTTGGGTTCCGAGAGTCAGACAAGCTGTGAGCCCTCTGCATCGCAAATAAAGTGTTTTTCTCTCTTTAAAAATACCATGTTGTACATTTAGAATTACAATATAAAGTTCCATTGAAATTATTATAAGAGTACCTGTAAGAGTTGCCTCTGTTGCACAGTTGGGTTTCCAGCACTCATCAGACTGTGAGCACGCTGCATCGCAAGGAGAGCTTTAGAAATGTAACTCTTACGACAGCCGTCTTGTAACTCATCGTAATTTTCAACATAATGCGCGGGCAGATTACCACTGCTTCCCTGGAAGTCATTCAAATAATAATACAAAATATGTAAAATAATGTCCTGGTTTGACATGTGGTATTGACATGGTCAAACCTAGGTTTCTGTTCAAAACAGTGGACATTATTGCCTATCGATAAATACTCACATACGCTCTAAAGAATATAAAGTCGTCTACTTTTGAGTATTTTTTACCCCCTTGGTTCCCTAAAGCAGAAATTTCGTCTGCGTTTGGGCTGTTCTTGGTAAAAAAAATACTCAAAAGTAGACGACTTTATATCTTTTAGGGCATATGTGAGTATAGGTCCACTGCATGTCCCTTGGACAAAAAATGGCAGATATAATAGATCTATTTCTCTAAATTTGAAAAGATTAACTAATGTTCTTTAAAATGTACATGCCCGTGCAAAAGCTTTATTAAACATTTCAGGATTGAATTACAATGAAATGTAGGAATTTTTTTAAGTACACTAAGCTGTTGATTAGAACTTACATATTGCAAGCGGGAGCAGGTTGTACGCTTGAATGGTTTGGGCGCCTTCAGTGCTGGGTCTGAAAAAAACAGGGCCAAATAACAATGATTCAGATCAATTGTACGGTTTCCCAAAAGTCTAACAAATATACCCAAATATAAAATGCCAATCAAAGTCAGAGATTTACACAAAGATTCTTTAATAAAGCAATGATTGCAAAGGCGTGACAGTATGGGCATGTATCTTGTGCACTTGACTTTAAAAGCATGCAAACAAGTGGACCTAGGACTATAGCTACAGAACAATTTCTTATTACTAAAGTTCTTAATTTTTACTTACGTATAAATGACAAATATTCAAACTACAAAGGCTTGAAATGTGGATAAGAATATTTGAATTAAACAACAGTTTGACGACGTAATTGCTCTAACAGAACGCCTGGTTTTGTGAACTACCCTCCATGTCACAACAAAGTTTAATACCTGTACTAGATTGTTTAGCTGTCCTTGCTCGTTTCCCATCTGATATTTTTATCAAAAGAATACAAAAGTTGGTATTTAGGTTTACTGGTAACATTGTTTTTTTTTTTTAATTTTTTTGTGTGTGGGTAGGGGAGGGGCTTATGGTTTATTCAGGATAGAATTCCATAAAAACATACATCATGACGTGACATCACACGATTTAATATGTTATAAGAAAGTGAACTGTACTCATTTTCGCCTATTTTATGCCTCAACAATCACGTTTCCTAGGCTATCAAACTCGTCTGAGAAATTGTCCAGATACGCCTCTCCACCAAATTTGATGTCCAGATGTCAAATGGTTTGGCTGTGAGAGTGTTAACAGATAGACGGATGGATGGGACCGAAAACATTACCTCGACCGCTGATGTGGGAGGTAATAATCATATGAAATCGTTTCAGCAAAGTTATTTTTGTGCATGTGCCAACCATGTTATCTCATTTAGGATAGATGAGGAGGAGGGGGTCTGAGGTATCCTAAAAAAATAGGCTAAAATAACATTGTGAAAATATCATCTCTTACCTGGTCCTAGCTGGGATAGTTTTAGACAGACTCTATGATACATGAAGATGAGTTCCATGTGTAGATCCCTGATTGTGTTAGACACTGCAGTAGCGTCCAGTTCTTCTTCCGCACTAGGTGCAGATCCAGGAGGGGGCTCGATGGAAAGGACCTCTCCTTCTGCAGGGGGTGCCACCGGGCGAAATAGGTCCTCATTTAATTCCTAGAAACAGCAAAAGGCAGATCAAGCAGGGGCGAAGGAAGGGGGAGGAAAAATGTTTGCTTCCTCCCGACGGATGCAGCTGCTGGAGGATTCTCAATAGAAAGGACGGAATAGATCCTCATTTAACTCCTAGAGAACAGTAACAGTTAACAGACGAAATACAAAATTGCCATTCATCAAATTTTGAAAAAAGGAAGGCAAAAAAAAAAAAAATAAATAAAAGGAAAACGAAAGAAGAAAGAAACAAAGAAAGAAAGAAAGAAAGAAAGAAACAAAGAAACAAAGAAACAAAGAATGAAAGAGAGAGAGAAAAAAATTATAGCTGTTTGTAATATTAAACCTTACCTTGTCCATTATTTTAAGGCTTTAAACGGGAGGAAAAGTAAACCAACCTTAGCCCAGCTGACGTCTGCGATGGATCGTCCATCTGTGAGAGCAACTACTTGTCGGGCGTAGGAGACATTCTCTAGACCATATGCTAGGATATCCCGTGCCTGGACCAATTGTTCACGCATACCTATTAAACAACAAATGTTACAACTGATTGCTGGGAAAATCAAGGATTTTTAGGTTTGCACAGAACATGTTGAGGTATCAAACAAAGAATGTTTCACAAAGAACTATAATTCCTACATAAACCGAATGCTTGTTTAAATTTAGCCTTTTTAAAAAAGCTAAACTGGTTCGTGGTGCCTATGGTCCACAGGCACCCCAACCAGCTTTAAAAAAAAAGGCTAAATTTAAACGAGCATTCTTTATAATGATTTTTTTATCGAACTTGGTATCGGCCATTTATCCATCCGCCTGTTTACTTGCTTGTTTGTGCTCTCCTTCTTGACCCATTTTTAACCTTGACTTTGAATTCTAGGACTTCAAACAATTTTGATGATGAACATAATGCATAATTGATTTATAATAAAGGCTAATTTGACCCTTCGTACCTTGATTGAGCAATTGAGCTGAGAACATTGATGTTCTTGAAGCAAAATGGCTGACACCTTCACCGCTCATGGCTGAACCCATTGTTACGTTGGATCCTCGACGAGATGCTACGTCTAGAGAGGAAAAGCCAAGTGCAGAGAGAAAAGTAATGTGCGGTCAAACTACAGGCAAAGTCAGCATAGTATAATTTCAGAAATATGATATTGAATAGGTGAAAATCATTGTAGCATACTGTATCATTTGATGTGTGTAACAATCTGTGTGCAGAATTCGATTATCATAAAAATATTATAGACTGAATCTATCACTTCTATTAAGCATAAAAAAACTGAATATTAAAGAAAAAGTTCAATCGTCGTAGAGGCCGGTACTTTTAAATTTTTCACTAGAAGCCCAAACCTTCATTGTGCTACATTACATTTCTAATAAAAAATTACAATTTCCTTGTTAAATTATAATTCTATTACCAACATTTATCAGCATCCGAGATCATTGCGTATACGCTTGACATCCTCTGTGGGTCAGGGACTTGTACTGGGAATCTGGAGCCTTTGTTTGCAACCATAATGTCATGACCAGGCCTAGGGGAGCTGCCTCTACTAAGTTGATTCTTTTAGCCTGTGGCAAGTGTATATGCAATGATGTCGGATGCTGATAACATGTTGGGACATATGTCAATTTGTCATAGGATAAAAAATCTTTCATTCATCATGATCAGGATCAGAATGCATATATAGCACTAACAACAATAACTATGTAATCCATACCTTTAGCACTGGTACCTAGGGACAAATCATCAAGATCCCGGCTCCTCGATATAGAATCAACCTTCGTACTTTTGCCGGACTTGACCCCTGAATCGAGCATCGCGCTGGCTTCGAACACGAGAGCGAGTCGGAGGACCACTTCAGCCGTGAGAGCGGGGTCAACGGCGCTCAGACCGCACCAGCCCAGTACTTGGTGCACGATGTCGAGGATGTACACCCACTGTAATACATTCGTAAGCAGGGTAAATATGCAGTTTGTAATTGGTTGTCAGACTGCCAGTATGTAAGGATGGAAGGTAGCTAATAAATCAAAATCTCAATTGGTTGTGCCATATCATTTAGAGATAAATCAAAATGCTAAACAATTGAAAGGATTATTTTAGACATGTTTACAAAAAGACTTTGCATTTTATTTCCATAAGCCTGTAATAAAGTAACCAACCTTGCTAGGATTATCCATTTTCTGGAGGTATTTAGGGTTGTCCTGGGACCCGGTCTGGTATTTTTGGAATACAGATTTACATTTGTTCCAGAGACAGAGGCAGGCATCGACTATCATGTCCATGTCCATCTCACCGTGCTAGAAACATACAAAAACACAAATAAGAATGAAAATGCATGCCCTTTGAAACACCCCACGTTGTATTCCACAGTTGCTTCCATGGCAGCTATTCCATTGAAATATTAGGGCTGTTCCATTAAAAAAATACCCAGGGGGGGAAGACCCCCCTCCCCTGAAAAAATCTGGGGGCGGGGGGGTCTTTCGAAAAAAAAAATCTGGGGGCGGG
>JAAUYA010195215.1_pt1 | contig 10248 bp, 3 predicted proteins | sample 7278161 | NCBI WGS metagenome assembly JAAUYA01 (sample SAMN14350120, study PRJNA611818) | marine sediment metagenome | isolation source: surface marine sediment (3m) | place: French Polynesia: Moorea | collected 2018-08
GGTAGTCTATACTGACAGAAATGAAATACTTGAAATTACTTAGAACATGAAAACACATATCTAGGGATTTGCATAGTAACAATTATGAGCATGATGTTTTCCATTGTATTAAATAGCAGAGTGGTCTTACAGTTCACATATATATGGATATGCATAGTCACAATTATGGGCATGAAGTTTCCCATTGAACCTTATAGCAACACAATGTTCATTACGGTTGATACAATTCCAATCTCCTTCTCCTGAATCCCACAAGTTATCTGGCACTACTTCATTGGAACCGTATTGAAACCTGTAAAGTAGAAATAGTGAAGAATACTTGAAGATTTGTTTATACAGTCTCCCTCAGAAAGAAAGTCACATGAAAGTGCACACTGCTACATATCTGTATTGTATGAAGATTACAAATAGGAATTGAATTCATTTCTATAAACAATGCTTCAGAGAGCGGTTTTTACATGTTAGATGCTGTCAGTGGACATCAACAACTTCACTAAATATAAATGAAATTTTCCCTACCTTAGTACACAGTCATTATTAGTGTCTCTTGCTCCGATATGTGCAAACTTTCCTGCCCAGCTTGGATTGTTCAATGAAAGAGGAAATCCTAAGTCCAGCATACTTGTAGATAATTCATTGGCTTTCTGGAAAAGAGATATTAAAAGGATAGATGGATAAAAGTGCAATCGGCAAGCATTTCAAAACACCTCACTGTTTTACATCTTCCCGTTGGATTCTAATCATCCCTAAAGGCATCCACTGAATATTTTAGCTCCATAAATTTTTGCCCCTCCCCTTTTTGCACTGCACCAGGTCATAAATAATGACTACTCCTTTACTGTGGAGACATTCGGTATTACAAAAGAGATAACAATATCATTCTATTAATCGCTCGTAAAATTACCTCCGAGGTATCTGGTATGGCTAAGTGTGCTGGAGGATCTAGGTTACCACATTCAAGTGCTGCATCGTTCCAACTTTCTGGGTGTGTTATCACCTTATAGCATCTTATATATGTGCCCATTGTGAATCCTGCAGGGCATCCTATAATGTATACAAAGGCAGTATAAAATAATAGTCACGAAACAATGAAATAAGGGAATGATGATTCATAGTCTCTCAATAATGTGACAATGAGTGGCCATGTCAAATACAAGACAAACCCCTAAGCATGTAAATTACATGGGAACTTACCATGACAAATTTACTTCCTTCTACACAGGTGCTTGACAGCCAAAATAATGTGCAAGCTTTCACCACGTATTCCTATCAGTTGGCATGTATATAGATGGCGCTTTTACTGTGGTCATATAAATGTAAAAAAGGGACTGGCCATGTATTTCATATTGTATACTAGCATGAATTACTGGACAAATGTAGTTAAGATTCATACTTGGTGCTATGATGACAGTTTGGCCAGGAACATCCGGTATTAGTGACAGCTTTCCAAAATATACATCAACCAATGCACAATGTATGGTACTTCCATTTGTGAGAGCATGAATTGTCAGGCATGAAGATGACCTGTGTAATGTATAAGGATCTATAGGAAGTCTTAGGGAAAACAGTAAAGCTGGTGATTCTTCTGTTTAAGGTATCACAGTCACATAAGAACAATGGTACAGTTTTACATGTTACCTTTATAAATGTTTCATGATATGGCACCTGGACCTTTTTGTTTCATACAATTTTACCTTCCACTGACATACATCAATAGATACAGATTTTCCCTTCATCTGTTATTTCAAGTCATTAAGGATACCATGAGCTTATCTCCACCAAGATTACAAACCTTGTGTTAACGGAGCAATCCCATCACAAACCTATGGAAATGTATGGTGGTTTGTGAGCTTGGAGGATATGAGCTTCACAGACCCCTTATTTGAAATGACACAGTCATCAGTTCTACAATCTACATGTATTCCATACCTGGAACAGTCATAGATGCACTGCTCGATGACAGATCTTGTTATCATAACACTTTGATGATGAGCATAGTTGCTAGCTCCTGTATTATCCACAATTTCCCATAATTCTTCTCCATCACCTTAAAAATCAGCAAAAATGCTTTGTAATAGAATAACATCGCTTTAAGGTGATCAGCTTTTATTTGCGACCTTTGAGCCGATGCCCTGTGGACCAATGAGGGATTTTTTACACAAAATTTGACACAAAGAAGCAATCAGCATTTTCATTGGCCTACCTTCAAATTCTTGAGATGCCATGCCAGATTTCAGCAAAGGAGTGTCAAGGAAAATTGCAATTTTACTAAGAATATTCTTAAAGTCTCTTACCTTCAGAACAATCATAATAACCTAAGTGTGCACTAATAGCAATATTTGAACAAAATGATAAAACTACCAGAAATAACATAGCACTAATATAGGAAAAGAAAATGGACTTATTTCAATCAAACCCAACCGTTACTTGGACTTCTTTGATTTTCTAATATGGATAAACAATCAGTGTTCCCTGCAATATCAAAAGCAATATCCTGTCACATTCTCTTTCTCGTGCTTAATTCTTTCTTGCAATAAACAGAGAAAGGATATAAGCCTAACTTTCCTGTTTGCCTAATCATTAAAGGCAATATCCTCTGAGCCTAAATCATGAAATTAGATTTTATAGATTGGTATGATTAGAACATTAGGGAAAGGTAAGGGATTGATTCTACACTTGAAGCAATGGAGCAGTGTGACAATAGAGTTTTCTCATGAAAATAGAGAGCTTTTAAAAAGAGACTTTTACTAGTAAATTGCCTTGAATTAGACTAGTATGGAAAAGATTTTATGGGGATCTTCTAATAGACGTGAACAACTTTGCTAAAATCTTACCCATAATAGTCTATTTCGATACATTTTATTTGTAAAAATCTCTTTTTTAAAAGTTCTCTATATTTGATAAAAAACTCTAATGCTTCACAGATACATGGATATCTAAATGGCAGACTACAGCAATTGCCTTAGTTCTTCAGTGACCAAATAAAACCCAGATTGAGGTTACAACCCAAGGGGGAAAATTGCAATTTTCAGGATACATTGAATATCAATTTATCTTCATAAAGTGAATCACAAATGTATAAAGCCGTACATCTGGCAATTGTTATGCAGCATATTCAATTTTCAAGATATTGGCATCAATTTATTAATTTGGTGTGGACGCAAAAGGTTTTTTGTAAATTGACCTCCTCCGAATCCATGAAGGCAATTTGATTTAGGCATTGATAGACAATAAATTAACCATAAAATCTTGCTCTCAGTAAGCAACAGTAAGATTTGTTAGACAGTTTTTTATCGCTTTATATTGCTTTTATACCATCAACCTGCATGGTCTAAAATGATGGCCCTTTCCTTCATGTTAGTCATTAGTTAAAGTCTATAATTCATTGTATGATCGATAAACCCTCTGTGTTCTTTATGAGGTATAATGTGATTGCCTTTTGAGTAGATCAATGTTCAGGATTTCCTCTGAAGACTAGAGGCCTATTGATTTTAATGTCACACAAAGGACAAGGTCCATGTTGACCTTATAGACATTTAAAAAAAAGCTGGTGTGCAGGTTCAATTTTTTTAGTCTTGTTTTATGAGCAGATCAATGTTAAGGATTATATCTGAAGACTAGATTGAACTTAGAAATTTGTATTATATTGAGTATGATTGAAGCTGAAGCTGTGGTGTCTAAAACTAACAGAATTATATTACACTGATACAAATATAGTGATGCTGAATTTTTCCCAAGAGTTATTTGTCTCTTCATTCATGTCATTAGACATTAGATTAAAAATATTAGATTAAAAATATTAATATTATATCCAGAAATAGATATAGTTATCACATTTAAAAAAAACACCAACCAATATAAATGAACAACTACATCATTTCAGGACAAAATAATGGTGTCATTCTAGTAACATTAGTATACTCATTGGGCCCTGTGGCAAAGTTTTGTGTCTTTCATTAGAATACATTGACCAGAACTAGAGGCTCGGGGGGGAATGATTGTTCCAATTCAGCCATTCATTTATCCCATAGCCCTAAGGGGATAATCTGGCTTTCATCAAATAGAAATGTACAAAGAATTAGGTCTGCATATGTCTGACAAAGGGAAGAAGGTCATAAAAAGGTGCCTTTATAGAACCTTACAAAATGCCACATGCACATGCAAAACATTCTGGCCCCCACTGTGACCCAGTGGAAAAATGGTCCCCCATTAGACCACCAAAGGAATTTTGACCCCTACAAATAGATATAAAAAATGATGCCTCTCTTATATTTCAGGAGACCAAAGCTGGAATATGAACTCTCAATAGAAAATCACCAAGTTGCTTTGTCAAATTTGTCCATTGTAAATACAAGGCTGTGTGCTTCCAAAGCAACAGGGCTTTATATTATTAAATCATCCACCTTAGCAGTGAAGCTCAGTGTGTCAGCCATCTATTACGCCCTGGTGACTGCCACAGTGAATACACGGAAGTCTTGTTGGTTCGTAAAAGCAAATTGTTATACAAGCGCTTGAATAAATACCTGCCCTTACTGTATAGTTGGTTACATGACCTGGATGGTGGGTAACTCAGTTAGTCAGTCACTCTTTACACTTCAAAACTGGTCCTAAGGTTAAATTAATGTTGATACTTTGAACTTGCCATTGCAACTTTTAAATACCAGTCTTTTTCAAGATACTGGTCAAACTAACTGAAATACTCAAAATATTGCAGACAATATTATATATTTCATGATCAAATGGTGAGGAAATGAACCACAATGAACATGTAGTAGAGTTTTATTACCAAAGCCCAGGGGTTTTCAATTATGCTCCACAGCCATGATAATGGGAAATCAATGGAAGCATTACTTTACATCTGTAAAGTTTATTAGACATCTTTTACTCCGGTGTATTTCATTTCATTGGAATCTTATTGATTATTCCTACCCTATATCTGTGCAGCTTAAACATCAAAAGCTGTGAATGGTTTTATGACTGTCCTTATTACTGTGAGAGAAAGCAGGCCCTGTTTGTGGCTCATAAAAGATAATTGAATAATTTATATGTCAAATATGAAACTTGATTCTGGAAAATTGAATCAATGAAATATCTCAATTTATAACCACACCTTTAAGTGGGAATGGGAGTAAATCATGGAAGTTTATACCTATGTTTATACCTACACACAAAACATGTGACTGAGATATACCGAAGTCAAAGTCTAGAATGTTGGTCAAACATTAGCCAGCTAAGATTTGACTAACATGTTGGTCAAAGGTTGATCAAGTGTCAGTCAAAGTTTAGTCAAATCTTAGTCAAAAGTTGTCAGCCAGAGCTGGCTCTTGGAAGACCTAATATTCTTAAATCTTGCCCAAATGAAAAGGTAGAAATGCTTCATCTCATCATGGGGGCAAAAATAACTTCAGGTCAGTGGGTTGTTAAAGCACATTATGTTACCCTCAATGGACCTTCAAATAGCCCAATGTAAAATATCTTCCTGATTTGTCAGATCAACAGTATGAAAGTTTGAAAAAAATTGGTGCAGGGATTTTTGGATTGTCCAAAGAGTTTAAAACAATCACCATTCTTCATCATATTGTATAAGATTCATATGGACAAGTAATAAGAAAAATCTGTTTAAATCTATCTAAGTTTTCCCCAGACATCCTGAGTTAACAATCATAGCTAGAATTCACTTCAATCCAAACCCGATAGCATAAGGGTTACTCCCCTTTCTGATTACATTCACTCTGTCTTTTCATGGATAAAGCTGTTGGCTAAAACTCTACATTTCATGGTGATGACAGTATTGAAGCAGCTTTCCTGGGCATGAGATGAGATAGGATGGCTAAGCTGCTTTGATCATATCATACAGAATAAAACTCTGTATGAAGTCACTTTAGATTATTTCTTCAGCTTTCACTTCATAGATACTGCTCATTTGAACGAAAAAGCGGAGTTACTGTCTACCAGTGTTGTTTGATGCATTAATCTTGTAGTAAATGTATAGGTGGATACATATATATTCATTCATTACTCCCTGAACTGCTTGGTATGTATACTTGGTATGTATGTATGGTCGTATATCATAGGAGAGGGATTTCAGTGCCAAAGTAGGTTTGTAAGCATAGGGGCATAAGTATGTAGAGAAGCTAAAAAGGACCCAAAATATCTTCTGCTTCTTTGTTTGTAAGGTTATACTGGGATTTAACCCAATTTTGTTTTGTTCTGGACTTCACTCAGACAGCTTTATGTTTACTGTGAATATTCATTATATCAAATATTTTCCCTTTCTTATATAGTGAATAATGAAATATATTAGTGACCATCATAATTTTTGACTAGCGGTGGAGGAATTGGAGGGGGACTAATTTTTGAACAAAAAAGTTAGATAATAAGTCTAATGCAAGTGCACAACCTGTTAAACACATTCCTACATCTGTCTTTCATCAAGATGTGAAAAAAGCCTGCTTTAGAATGGAGTTGTGTGACAAATGAATGGTAAGCACCTTAGGGCAGTATGTAAAATAGAAAGAAGTGACACTGTCTTGTCTCCCTGATGCTATTTTGAACAATACCTATTCTTACGCCAGAAGGAGTGGAGGAGCTTTCCTTATTTAAATGTCTGGACAGACAACTGTCTAAGAAGGTGTCTGTAATCTGGATTGTTTTGGTACCATTGTTTTTGTGTGAATATCAGGCTGAGTAATGCTCCAGAGCTACAATGTCTTCCTGAAAAAATTTCTCCAATGTCCTTGTGGGGAGTCTCAGTGCAGTGCAGTGCAGTTTGCATTTGAAAAAAATAAAACAATTGTGAGAAGCCCATGTACTTCCCTAGCTAAAACAATTCCCTCTGTCAAGGCTTAGTGATGCTCTAATCTGTGATGTTGACTGAACAAATAGTTATTGTGTACAGGACCTGTTGGCTTTATAATCTTTGCAGATCTATACAGATCTATAAAAATCAAATTTTCTGTATTGATCTGAAATGCGGATCAATATAGATCCTTATAGATCCGCATAGATTATAGATCCAACAGGTCCTGTGTAATAATTTCTCTGGTGCAGATGTGCAGATATAGTCTGCAACCTACAGCAGTGAGATGCAAGGGAGAATAGAAAGTTTCCCCATTCCCTTTCTTACAAGACATTCATTGAATACCTTGACTGTGCATCAAAGAAAACTGTCAGAGATTTCCATGACATGATTTCCTTTCTGTACCACTTCCCATCAATTTAACATGAAATGTTGACTGCTGACACAGCATCAGTGATTGATCACTTTCTCAGTAGCACAATAGGACAGGAGGAACCTAAAACAATTTGTTTCACCTGTCACAATGAAATGAAATTCCACTATTTGATTTGGACCAGATCAATAGTAAAACGAAAAGATTCAGCTTAATGCCAGTAGAGAAAATCAATAGAGAAAAAGCTGTATTTTGTATAACCATAAGGTTAGGTAACCAGAATGACAGGAAGAAAGATCCCATTATAAATGCATCACTTTTTTACTCTATTTTGACATCTGTAAAAGTGGCCAAAATACAACTTTCATTGTCAGTGCATTTTATAGTATTCAAAATTTAACTTTTTCTTAAGCCATGTTCTTGCCAAAGGGAATATCGGATGGGAACAAATTTTTATCATGCCAATGTCTTCAATGGTGGGTTTAACATCTCGTTAGACCTATAAACTGCTCCAATGTCTTTGCCCTGAACCCTGAAATACCCTACCCAGTGTTTACAAGCAAAGTGTGTAGGAAGTTTCTCTGATTAGGAGGCAGAATATGGCAAACCATTCAAGACAGGAGTTTAAGCTGTGTCTGAATAGGGAAGCTTCATTTTGCCTGAGGAGATAATATCTGTTTCCCTCAGATCACACCGGATCAGGAGCTGGTTAACCTTCTAGACATTTAATGCAGACAGGATGGGAACAGTTTAATACAGTGTAAAATAACATGGATTACTAGGAGATTTTATGGAATTTCACCTACATAGGATATCTCTTAAGGATAACAAGATAAAACTGCTGTACTAAGAATTATTGCACCACTCACAGTCCTATCACCTTTTGAGATGCATGGGGAGCTTTGCACAACAGGTAGGAACCACATGTATTTCATGTATTTTTAGGTTACACTTACTAATTCCAAACAGTTAGAGAGATACTTTTTATTGTACCACCAAGGGTTCTCAAGAATATCATAAATCTAACAAGAATATCTGTAAAGTTTCCAAATGAAATGCATGAAATATGTTATTCTCTTAGCCTTTGGGCCCAAGATAAATATATGTTTTTCTTTATTCATCTCAAGAGACATCGAATACTGAGAATTGCTTCTAATTCTGTAAAGGAAGTTATTCACTTGGGCTGTCTGTAGCTGTTTTCTCTACATATTGAACAATATCTTCCAATTCTCTAAAGCAATGTTAGTTATCAGGTTATGGATGCAAATTTTAATGCATGCAGGATTTTGATGACTGTGCAGAGCTACGTTTCCTCTGAACCATTTAAAAGGCTAGCTCAAATACAGCCTGACTAGTGAGTAATCAATATTTTTATCACCTTGACACAACATGAAAGTTAATTACTCATCTTTTTCGACATTTAGGATGCTGAGTAACATGTATTGATAGGGTATTGATCATTCCTACACCATATATTTGCCTTATGAGCATCAAAAGAAGTTGACAGCTTTATGTCAGTCATAACCATACTGTAATGGAATCAAAGTTCTGCTTGTAGACCATAAAGATAGTTCAACTATGTGTTACATGTGTATTTTGATTCTGGCAAATTGGATAGGGTATTGATCATTCCTACACCATATATTTGCCTTATGAGTATCAAAAGAAGTTGACAGCTTTATGTCAGTCATAACCATACTGTAATGGAATCAGAGTTCTGCTTGTAGACCATAAAGATAGTTCAACTATGTGTTACATGTGTATTTTGATTCTGGCAAATTGGATCAATATTTAGGATTAATCCAGTGGTATCTCTATGCCATTTATACATTGCTATATTTTTTCTTGGTCTGTGCGGAGAAGGAATTTGCTGCATATTCTGCTTACTGGGTGTAATTGAGTTGTTCCTCGACAGTTTTCAGTTCCAGCTGGACTCCATCCAAGCTAATTATTTGATCAACACTTCTCTCAGGCAATTGCCTCTATTGTTCTTCATCAAATTGTTGCCAGATTTCTATGTAAACAAATTAGGTGATTATTTGGTTTCTGTAGTCAATCACATGCCTGTTTCATTCAATTAGCAGGAACACGGTTTTAAACCACTTTACAAGCTGAGAAAGCAAAAAAAATGGTGATTATCTATTTAAAAAAGTGACATATAACAGTTTCTCTTTAGAAATATTCAGTTCATTTCTTTGTAATGACTCAACGTAATTGGCAAAACTGAACATCCTGTAAACTGTGAGAAGAATAACAGTTATATTTCAGGCATTCATTCTTATTCATTGCCCCTAGCAAACCAGCATTTCATCAGAAGTAATTAACACAAAAGAAGCTGTTCTAGTTCAGGCTAAATTGTAAAACCTTCTAGGAGAAGAGTAATTGTTTATTCAGACTCTCATTTTATTCATTGCCTAAAACAAAATCCCGATGAAGAGTAATTGTACCATTCAGACACTCATTCCATTTATTGCCTAAGAAAATATCTGGTCTTTATCAAATGGCCAGAAATACCATACAGTGGAGAAAATGTGGCAATGTGTCACTGCTTGTGGTTAATTTTCTATGCAGGCATTCAATTTGTTCTGACCCCTGAGCAGTTTCTGTCTTTCATCAAATGTAGATAACTGCCTCTAGTGAAATGGTTCTGTTGACAAAGGGCAGACACAACTGGGGGCTATAGGTAATAATAGATCAGACTGCTATATTAGGCCTACTGGAAATAAGTCACTGTGTTTTGATTGAATTTGAATGTATGCTATTGTTCAGGACACACTAACACACACATACACACACATGTACCCACGGACAATATGCAATTTTGGCCAGTTCAAGAAACCTTTGCCAGACAATGATCTATAATGTGTATAAAGCATAATGAAGCAACTGCATCAGTTTTAAAATCTGAAGTATAAAGTAAGCAATTTTCTCTCTGCACTGAGATGAGATGGGATTAAGTGAATTACAGACCCTGAGCTCTTGATCAATCTCGAGCTCCCCTATATTTAGACATTTTTATCAGGTCAACTTTTCCCGCCAAAATATAGTGAATAGAAAAGGAAGAGGTTGGTCTAGA
>JAAUYA010299542.1_pt1 | contig 10243 bp, 4 predicted proteins | sample 7278161 | NCBI WGS metagenome assembly JAAUYA01 (sample SAMN14350120, study PRJNA611818) | marine sediment metagenome | isolation source: surface marine sediment (3m) | place: French Polynesia: Moorea | collected 2018-08
TGCCAATACTTTATGGTAAAATGGGCAGAAATGGCTGTTTCACACCTATTCCTAGAAAATATCATCTCACAGCGGTTTCAAGATGGTGGTTGGTGTGGTAGAATGATACGTAATGTAATTATATTTAGAAAAGCATTTAGAATATTTTTTCGTTTCTGTTTCGCAGATAAAAGTGGCTTTTTGTAGCATTTATAACTAATACACTGTTAAATATTTTTAAACATATTTTATTAAACTTTGAGTCTTTGGTATCTGATTGTATATGGAAATTTCTCAATTAAAACAATTTTCTAATGTAAATGATTGCTTGGTTGATGTTCAACTCTTGACTTTACAGGTGTCCCTGCAGCTTCTACCAGTACCAGTTCAGAGAGCAAACCTCAAGGTAGGTTATCACAGCTCTTCTCCAATGGTGTCATCTTCATCGTTTTCATAATAATGGAATACATACCGTTGGATATTGCTGCGACCTGCCCCATCCCATGATTTCTGATGGCAGAGATTAATTGCGGGTCCCATTAATTGCTGTAGTATTGATTTGGAGAATGTGTTTACTCTTCATAATTGTTGGGATCTATGTGTCACAGGCTGGTCAAGACCTGTTCCTGTGAGATCCTGACAGGTTGGAGGCATGTATCCCGAAGCCCCACAGTCGCGAGCTGTCACTGGGTAAACAGAGCCTGAGAGCGGTGACATGCTACGCTGGGTTTCTCCTAAAAATGATTTGATCTGATTTTTTTTATTTATTTATTTTTGATATGGTAGATATATGTCGCAATTGATAATTGTCAAATCCTAAACTTTTCAGGTGCAACAGCAACCGTTACAAGTGCGAGCTCAGCAAGTAGCACACAAGGTATGCCATCATGTTACAATCATTTTAGATTTATTATGAAATATTTGTGTTAAAAAATGTTCAATTCTTCAGTTAATTTCAGGACATTGCAGGTTTTGAACTGTTTAGCATGTATGGGGTCTTTCTTTCATAAGTACAACTATCTAAAAGAAAAGTTAACTAATTGTGTTAGAGAACTAACCATGCTAACTTTTATCTGGCTATGGTTATTACCAGTACATTGGACATGTACTTATAAAATATAAACCCGTGCAATGTCCTGTGTTTTGTTATTTATTTTTTGTTTCAATTGGTTTAATTTTTGTGCATGTCTGTAGATTTGCTTGTCAGCTAACATAATGTAGTTCTAGTATTTTTAACTGCTTTGTACGTGCTTGTAGGGGAAATGGAAACAACAATTGATAGTGATGCGATGCTTGCTAAAATTCGAGAGGCAACTCCCTCCAGTGATGGACGTTATTACTGTCTTTATGACTATAATACGTGTGACAAATCATATGAGCATAGATACAATCTAATCGCCCACTACAAGGTGGAGCACCTCGGGCTCAGATTCTTCTGTCCAAAATGTCAAAAACCTTTCAAAAAGAAGGACACCATGCTTTCTCATGAGAAGAAATGCACAGGTATTACAGTCACATTCCATATTCTATTGAATTGGTAGGATTTAGTAAACCATCACTTGACCACAATTCTGAGCAGACCATAATCAATACTGAGCCCTACATTTCATGAACTAGAACAACTAAAACTAACTTATAAATATACCAATCCTGCCTATTGGCATGCTTACTTTTGCAAGCAAAATAGTCAAATCAAAATAGCTCATATTAGGCCCCAACCTAGAAAAAAATTGCAATATAATATCTGAATGCACAATGCTTTTCAGTTTTTGAATTTTGATTTTTTGTGAGAAAGTGACACAGAAAATGTGCTGAAGAACGACAACCAGTACAAAACTAAAAAGCCCCTTCCCCTTTGTGTGGGCCCAATTTGTCATTCGGCATTGTCATTGGATGGATAGATATCGCATACCAAATTATTTTGTGTCACATAAACCAGGGAGAAAAGATTTGCTTTCATTGTTCTTTGGTTTATCACTCAGGCTACCTTTCTTTTAACAGATTCATGTAGTTGTTTATATATATTTTATTTTTTGAATGTGTATAATTGCAATTATTATTTGTAACCACTGTGTGTAAGCGGAATGACTTCACGAGATAAATTCCATATTTCATGACATCCAAGTTTTGCAATTCCTACACAGGAACTATTATGTAGCGTCTTTTGCACAAATTTTACGTAGAAATGTGATCCATTCATGATTTAAGGGAATCAACAGAAAGTTGCTCTGTTGATTTAAGGACATTAGAATTCCAACTTCACGATCTGTCGTGAAGTACAGAATAGGGATTTACAAAATATCTCGTGAAGTATGGAATTTTTCAATGTCCCTTCATTGTTATTGCTTTTGGTGAACAATACAGCAACTACAGGAAGTTCGTTAAATAGAATTCCGTAACCCATTGAAGTAGTTCCGCTTACCCACAATGAACAAAAAGGTCAATATTATTCCATCATATATATTAAAGATGCTTTAGCAGTTGTTTTCTTCTGTATTCATAAATCGATCAAGATAGTTCCAACTACAGAGTTATTAGACGCTAATTGAGCACACCTATGCTTATGCACGGTCGGCTGATATGCATCACTTTTTGTCTATCTGTCTGGTGTCCCTTGACCGAAATTAGATTAGATTGTGATTCATTTCGACGAACCGTATCTTTGAAGCTATGGAAGCTAGGAACACTACAGATTTGGCGTCTTGACTATACTAGGTCCATACACTCTATAAACACTGTACAGCAAGAATTTAGCATTGCTGAGTGAATGATGCCTAATATCTTGAAAATATCATATGAAGAAAAATGGTCTCGTTATTCCATGCTGACATCTATAGTCAGCGATGTGCATCAATCCTGGCACCTCCCAACACAGGAGCAAGCCAATGCAAACATCACCTCTCATCCATACATCAATAGCTTGCAGATATCTGTAAACAGATTTTTTGAGCCGACATGCAAAATTTGTGAGAATTCAGCCTAATATCTTATCATGGCTTCACTAGTCCCTCTAGTGGACAGCTTTTTGATGCAAACCCTACTTACCCCAATGGAGATGATGAAGCATTGAAGGTGAAGATGGTTGAAAGAAGACTGCAACTTTCAAATTTATCAAATCACGTGTGGTTCAGGGCTTACATCAATGTCAAGTTTTTAATTTCTAAATTTTAATTTGTTAATTTTTCATTTGTTTTAGTACCTTTAACAGCTTTTGTTAGTTCTTTGCTTTTCATGTGATACAGGGGAGAGCATTGAAGAAGTAGATCAGACTGATAGCACCGCACAACGTCTTGAAGAAGTAGAGCAAGCGAGTGCTGATGAAGATAATGGCAGATTCCATTGCATTGTCTGCTCCAACGACTATGAACACAAATTTGAGCTTCGGCAACATTTTAAGAGGGATCATCTTGGGATGCGCTTTTCTTGCAATAAATGTTCAGAGCAGTTTACTACACATTCAGCTCTGCAACAGCACGAAAATGATTGCAAAGGTACAGCCGCTTTTGATGTCTATGCTTGTATTAGTATTCACACCTTTACTTCTTTCTGGAAATTATCCGCCAATGCTGCCATGTAATGAAATGCAGTTTAGCTTTTATTCTTTTTTTTAATTTAGTAAGTTTTTATTTTGCTTTTATTCTTTAGCAGATCAAAAATCCTGTCACCAACCATATAGCTGGGGTGTTAATTGCAGCGTAACTATTAACATACACTTTTGCATTAATTTATTTTCAGGAAAATCTAGCCCGGGTTCTACTTCACTCTCCAAAAGCAAGGCCAAAGGTAAGATTTCTCCCTATAGATCCATATATCTTAACTGTTGTTTAACCTGTAGCTGAAGTTATGATTCTGTTGCCTTTTATGACGCTTATCACTCACTGAAATCAGGGGGCTGTGGGTTTTCATTAGCTTGCATGGGCACATGCACGCTATGGGTCTAGAAGGTATGGGTATATAATACTAGAAAGTCCTGATTGATTGGATTTTAGAATGGTTTATTTTCTTTTCTGGCTCTCTTTTTAGCTGTCAATTTTCACTCGATATCGTTGTTCACTTTAATTTGTGTTGCTGTGCTTAATGTTTGCTGCACTCAACCCCTCCTAAGTATGCAATCCAAAGTTTTAAGATCCCCCCGCCACTTTTATAAAGACTGTCACCCCCTTTTCCATTCATCCATTACAGTCCCATTCATTTGATTAACTTTCAAAATCAAGGCCGCCTTCCCTCCTTTTATCTAAAGTAAAGGAAAGGGAGAACTTTGGATTGGATTTCTATACATGTGTTTCTTGAAAATAATTCAACAAATGCATGAGAAGCTTTTCTAAATTAGCTCCGCTTCGCCTTCTTCCAGATAAAAAAATTGAAGAAGCTAAGGCTTTAAAGAAGAAAATCAAGATAGAACAGATTTTGAAAACAGTTCGCCAAGTTACCCAAGGAAAAGATGGTCGACTCCTCTGTCCACATAGTAAATGCAGTATGAAGTTTACTCAGAACGGCAACCTTCTTCGTCATTACAAGACACAACATTTAGCTGTCCTACCTCCAGGCCAGGCATTCCAACAGCAGGCTAAACCTTCATTTACTTGCCAAGTGCCTAGCAGAAAGTTGAACTCCATTGAAGACAAGTCTGATTACAGTGCCAAGGAACTGCATCTCCTGAAATCTGTCCGAACTGTGACTGCTCGAAAAGATGGTCGTCTCCACTGTCCTTACAATAATTGCACCTTCTCTTGTGGGTTTAGTCGTAGCTTACTAACTCATTATGAAGTAGAACATTTAGGAAAGAGATATCCTTGTGCAAAATGTGATTTTATGTACAAGAACCGAGGTGCTCGAAACTCCCATCAATTTACATGTAATGGAAGTAACGACAGTCAAGAGAAAGATGATGGAGAAAGTCAAACCAATACCAAAGTCGACAAAGGCAAAGACTTATCCAGTCTTGACGCTGTGAAACATGTAACTCTTGGGAAAGATGATCGCTTCCACTGTCCACATGGGAATTGTAACCAATCATTCCGGAAGAAGTCCAACTTGTTTGTTCATTACAGATCAGCTCATTTAGGCATTCAGTATCGGTGCCGCAACTGTAAAGATTCCAAGTTTGATCACAAGCATCAACTGAAGAAGCACCTGGATACTTGCAACGGTTCAGGTGGAGACCCACACTACTGGGCAGAGAAGACAAAGTCTATAAAGGAGGTTAAAGCCAGGAAAGATGGACGTTTCCATTGCCCATTCAAAAACTGCACAAGATCATATACTTTGAATTCCCACCTGATTCGGCACACATTAATGGAACATTATGGAAGAAGATTTCCCTGCTCGAAATGTCAGTATCTCTTCAAGAGAAAAACAGAAAAAGTAACACATGAAACAAAATGTACAGGTAATTGTCTTATTAACAGTGATTCCTCTAATTATGCTTTGAAAGTCAAGTACCTATCATGTCTAAAAAAAACTTAAGCCTAATGTCACAATGTCATAATGTCATGTTCAATGTCTAATGTCATGTTCAGTAGTGTCTGACAAAGAGTGATAGTGCTTTTCAATGGGAATTTGCCCACCCGTTGTCATAAGACCTCTCTTAGGGCATTTGTTTCATGGATTGTTGGTGTATGGAGGTACGTGATCACTGACATGTAGGATGTTGTGTGCATATTCAATAGGGGTTCCAATAGGGGCTGGGCTGATATCCAGGGAAAAGCACTATGACCCTTTTAGACGCATTAGTGATTGTACACCAGTGGTATGCGTCACACTTTCACCTTCTGTCCTTGATTTTATGCACGATTAAAGATGTACTGTCTAAAGAAATGCTTCACACATTATTCAGAAACACATTAACCTCTTCCTGACTTTAAATACAGCACAAAATTGATATTGCTGTGAAATTGCACACTTTTACTGTACAACTGCTTTTGGGTCTGAGAAAAAGTATGTCACTGTATTAAATGAGTTTGTAAAAAAAATCCATTTGTGGTAGTTTCGGCCACTTCAATTTCCTCGCAAGATCATTTTAGTGGGTCAGTAATCATGCTAATTTGAGGTTTCTATATTTTCAGGGAGTTTGACTGCTACTAGCAATGCTGCCGCAACCAGCCGGGACACAGTCACAGGTGAGGATTTTTTACTTTAAAATTTGTGGATAGCCAATGTAGGAGGGTCATCAAGAAACAGGTAGTCGTATATCCCAAGAGTTACACGTGCCATTTAGGATCCCATGATGTCATGATCTTGATCTGAAGACCAGAGATGGGTTCTGCTACAGTTTTTGTGGCCTGAATGTGTGTGTAATCTGGCCTATCTGGCGGTGTGTCTGTCAGTCTGCCGGCGCACTCCCAACCGAACTGTTTGATGGACAAACCCAAATCAGATACTGGTAATGACACAGGAGGACTAATACTAATAGATGAATCAGATTATCTGCTACCATAAGCTACTTACTTATAAATTTACCTATCTTGGGATGGTTCACACTCTAATGGTATTCACGCTCAGCTTTAATTATTCTTAAAGTGGTTTATCATTTGTTGTATTGTTTCTTGAACATGTTTGCTTTGTAGTTTAACATTTCTAGTTTCTAACATGTGGTTATTGACTGGTTTATTTCTAAATAGCTCTATAGCGGGTATGGTTATCTAATAGATGTCATGTTTATGTATGCACTACGTATGTAGAATTTAGAAATGTGCACCTTTACACCACCATAACAACACTTCACGTTCTTCCAGATGACAACTCACAAGATCTTAAGAAGAAATCCATCGATAAGATGCTGAATGTTGTACGAGAAACAATTCCAGGAAAAGACAGCCGCTTCAGGTGCCCAGCAAGCAAATGTTGTTCCACATTCACTAAGAAAAGTTCCCTTTACCATCACTACAGATCTCGACATCTAGGAGTTCTTCATACGTGTCCAGGATGTGAACAAAACTTTGCCACTAATTCTCTCCTGAGAATGCATAATTCGAAGTGTATGAAGCATGGAGAGGAGTCTCCAAAGTTTGATGACGAAGGAAAGCAAGCTGAGATGAAAATGATTCCAAAACCTATTGAACATCAAATGATTACACAAAAAAACGGACATTTTCTATGCCCATTCAAAAACTGCACTTACTCTTACCTGACGCTGCAAAGTGTAATTGAGCATTACAAAGTAATCCATATGGGACACAGAGATGTTTGTCAAAAATGCAACATAAAGCTCAGAAAAATTGACTCTCATCACACAGCTAAATGTAAAGGCAGTGAGGAAGCCTTGTTAAATCATGTGGGAGCATTGCCTCCAAAGAAAGATGGTCTGTACCACTGCCCAGTGGGTAGGTGTCATTCAGTGTTCACGTCTTCTGATAATTGTTTAACTCATTTTAGATCCCATCATATTGGAAAACAAGTTGGCACCAGATTGAATACATTTCTGAAAAAGAGCAGCGAAAGGATGTACTCCTGTTCAAAATGTAAAGTTAAGTTTAATCATTTATCAGCTCTGCAAATACATGAAGCAAAACAATATTGTAGCCAGGAAATTGTAATTCGCTTAGCAGCAGTGAAACAAGTGATGCCTGGAAAAGATGGACGTCTTTCTTGTCCACATGAAAACTGCCACACCTCAAGTACTTCGAAGCAGGAGTTAGTGGCCCATTACAAAAGGGCGCATGTGGGTTCTAGATACACATGTTCCAAGTGCAATTGTCAAATGATGACTTCACATTCTTTGGAACTCCACCAGAGGAAATGCCAGGGTAGAAGAAGCAACGGCTTTGAACCTATACGAAAAGTGACACTATCAGCAGATGGACGCTTTTACTGTCCATATGACAGCTGTTCATCATCATGTACTACAAAATCAGATTTAAGGACTCACTACAAAGTGTATCATTTAGGATTCAGATACAGGTGCCCAAAGTGTGATCGAGAATTCATGGGGCATCAAGGTCTTGACCATCACAAGACTAGATGTAATGGCAGAAGAGAAGAAGACCTGGAACTTATAAATCAAGTCCAGCCTGCAAAAGATGGCCTCTTTCATTGTCCATATGAGAAATGTTCATTTTCATATGTGTCAAAGTCTAACCTGGTTGTTCATCATAATGAGGAACATTTAGGGCTGAAACAAAAATGTGCGAAATGCCAGTCATACTTTAAGTATTCTTCAAATCGGATTTCACATGAAGCGTTATGCAAAGGAAGGGGTGTTCAAGATCCAAATCCAGCACAACAAGTAACACCTCGGAAGGATGGGCGATTCTATTGTCCACATAAGGCCTGTTCTCACTCAAGCACTACGAAAAATGGTCTAGTTGCCCATTATAGGACAGAACACTTAGGTAGGAGATATCTCTGTCAGAAATGTGGTTATGGGTTAAAGTCTCTAAATTCTTTGCGCATGCATAAAACAAGATGTAAAGGGGAAATAGAAAAAGAACTGAAACCTGTTAGACAAGTGACACCTGGAGGGAATGGACGCTATAACTGTCCATATGAGAGCTGTTCTCACTCAAGTTCCATGAAGAATGGTCTAATCTTCCACTACAAGCAAAAACATTTAGGATTCCGATACTCTTGTCCAAACTGCACTGCCAAGTTCAATTATTTACAAGACCTAAAGAACCATAAATGTATAGGGAAAGCTACAACAATTGTGAAACCAAGGGAACACAAGGTAGATGATCAGAATAGTGTCCCAGACAAGGATAAACGGTTTCAGTGCCCCTTTGAAACCTGCGGCAGCTCTTACAACTCCAACAAAACTCTTGAGATTCACTGTAAGGCTGTACATCAGGATGTAAAGCGTTCATGTCCCAAATGTGCTTTACGATTTACGCAGAAGGTGACTCTCACAAATCACATGTTGAGATGTATAGGCAGCTACAAGAGTTTATCAAAGAATGATATGGAAAGACTATCTGAAGGTAATATCCAGGAAACTGCTGATGAGATTGCACATGGACTTGAAGTGGTGACGCAAATGGCAAAAGAGAAAGACGGTTGCTATCACTGTCCAAAGGAAAACTGCAATAAATCATACACAAAGAGGCATACTTTAGTTGAACATTACAAGACATCTCATTTAGGTGTGCGATATTCTTGCCCAAAATGTAAACTCAAATATAGCTGCAAAAGGTTTCGTAACATTCATGTAAAGAAATGTGATGGAACTCGTCCTGAGGAGGGATATTGGTTTAAGAAAACAAAGTGTGTACGAGAAATGGAAGTTGGAAAGGATGGTTTTTACCATTGCCCATTCAAGAACTGTTCCAATTCCCATACCTCGCGGGGCAATTTATGTGTACATTATAAAGTGAAACATCTTGGATTCCGATTTGAATGTTCAAAATGTCCTACACAGTTCACACGCAAAAGCTCACTGGATAACCATGAAGCAACATGTGCAGGTAATTGTCAAGGGGGTGAATCTTCTCGAACATTTCTCATTCAGTTTAGTGAGCCCACCTGTGCGTATGTATCGTGCGCTCATATGCATTGCTTTCTGTCTGTCAGTCTGGCTGTGTGTGACTAGACCAAAAGTCTACTAGACCAAAAGTCTGCTAGACCAAAAGTCACTTGACCAAAAGCAACTAGACCAAAAGTCACTAGACCAGAGGTCCGCTAGACCAAAAGTCACTGCAGCCTACATTCAGCCTTGCACATACACTCCAAGTACACTGAAGGTGCACTCCAGTTCAAACTGAGTTCTAACAACGGCAGGTGGCTCACTTCAACGTCAAGTTGCATTTTTATTGTTTAACTGTAATCCATACATACCTTAACATCAATTTTCAAGCCTGGTTAAAATATGGAGCTCAATTTCAGTAACATTGTAGCGTGCCAGTGAGGTGGGGTCTCCACTAAAGCTACCAGCGCTCAGCATGCGACAATGCCTGTCCTTTTCAGAGGCGTAAAGCTAGGTTAGATGACACTGCACCTATACTGAGCACACATCTCTGCTTATTAACCGTTTCATGAGCTTTCCAGTGATGATTTTCAGCTAGAAGTAAATCAGGCCTTAAATTAATTAAGGGATTGGATCACAATTTCACAATGTTTTTTCAACCTTAATTTTTAAGGATAGCTCAGACCCCCACCCCCTCTTCCATCCTAAATGAGAAAACCATCTTTTGCCGGAAATTGTATTGAAATTGTTATTCTGGTTTTTAGAGCTTGGCTTCTCTGCCAAGCTCTATTAGTGTTGAAATGATTTCTCAAATGTTACTTTTTGGACCATCAATTCTCTATATATGTCTTGACTTCTTATAGTTAA
>JAAUYA010196386.1_pt1 | contig 10229 bp, 6 predicted proteins | sample 7278161 | NCBI WGS metagenome assembly JAAUYA01 (sample SAMN14350120, study PRJNA611818) | marine sediment metagenome | isolation source: surface marine sediment (3m) | place: French Polynesia: Moorea | collected 2018-08
AGAGGTATCAGAGGATGAAGATGCAGATTTAGGTTCTGCCCAAGCTAGCCAAGCACCGATTATTAAACTAGTCAACAAAATCTTGATTAACGCTTTGCATGAGGGTGTTTCCGATATTCATGTTGAACCACAAGAAGAATCATTAAGAGTTCGTTTTCGGAAAGATGGGGTGCTACAGCAAGTATTCTCACTTCCCAAACATATTACCGGAGCCGTGGTAGCTCGTTTTAAGATTATGTCCGAGCTAGATATTTCAGAAAGACGTTTACCTCAAGACGGCAAAATTAGACGAATTTTCCAAGGTAGAAAAGTGGATTTCCGCGTCAGTACTTTACCTAGTCGCTACGGAGAAAAAGTTGTGCTGCGGATCTTAGATAACTCAGCAACTCAGCTAGGGTTGGATTTCTTAATCACTGACAAGGATACTTTAGAAAGTGTCAGAGATGTAGCTAGTCGCCCCTTTGGCTTAATTTTGGTAACAGGACCTACTGGTTCAGGTAAATCGACCAGTTTATACTCCGTTTTAGCGGAAAGAAACGATCCGGGAATTAACATCAGTACTGCAGAAGACCCCATCGAATATTCTTTACCCGGTATTACTCAAGTACAGGTAATTCGAGAAAAAGGGATGGATTTTGCTTCTATCCTACGAGCTTTTCTCCGTCAAGACCCGGATGTAATTCTGGTAGGGGAAACTAGAGACAAAGAAACAGCTAAAACAGCTATTGAAGCTGCTTTAACCGGTCACTTGGTACTAACAACTCTCCATACCAATGATGCCGCAGGAGCGATCGCCCGTCTGGATGAGATGGGGGTTGAACCGTTTATGATTTCTGGTGCTTTACTAGGGGTATTAGCACAGCGTTTGATGCGTAAAGTGTGTTCTGAGTGTCGTGTTGCTTATAATCCTACTCAAGAGGAATTAGCTCGGTTTGGTTTGTCAGCTTCCTCCGATAATGCTGTAACTTTCTATAAAGCCAATACTTTAACTGGTGAAGAAATGGAAACTGCCCAGAGAGAAGACCAACTTTGTCCTAAATGTAATGGCGGTGGTTACAAAGGCAGGGTGGGGGTCTATGAATTTATGGTCATTACTGAACGCCTGCAAAAGTTAATCAATGAAGGTGCTACCACCGATCTGATTAAGGAAGCGGCAATAGAAGAGGGCATGACCACTATCCTCGCCTATAGTTTGAACTTAGTACGAGAAGGTTATACCACCCTAGAAGAAGTAGAAAGAGTCACCTTCACTGATTCTGGTGTGGAATCAGAAATGAAAGCCAAACGAAAGAGCTCCCTTACTTGTACCAATTGTGAGGCGGAACTAAAACAAGAATGGATGGATTGTCCTTACTGTATGACCCCTCGTTTTGAAGATTAACTTTGCACCAAGTTGTTTGAGAATAGCTCAATTTTTCTCTTCCTCACTGAAGTCTATTCTCCTCATCTTTGATGGGGTAGGCTATATTGAAAACAAAGACTTTTGGTAACTAATTTGGAAATTTTTAAGGAGAATACCCGATTATGGAAATAATGATAGAAGACCTCATGGAGCAGTTAGTAGAAATGGGAGGCTCGGATATGCACATCCAAGCCGGTGCTCCAGTTTATTTTCGTATTAGTGGGAAATTGACCCCCATAGGAGAAGAACCCCTCAATCCCCAAGAATGCCAAAAACTAATTTTTAGTATGCTCAATAATACTCAACGTAAAGATTTAGAGCAAAATTGGGAATTAGACTGCTCCTATGGAGTTAAGGGGCTAGCTCGTTTCCGGGTAAATGTCTATAAAGAACGAGGTTGTTATGCTGCTTGTTTAAGAGCATTATCTTCAAAGATTCCCAACTTCGATCAGTTGGGATTACCAGAAATAGTCAAGGATATGAGCGAAAGACCAAGGGGAATGATCTTAGTTACAGGACAAACTGGTTCTGGGAAAACTACTACCCTAGCAGCGATGTTGGATTTAATTAACCGCACTCGCGCTGAACACATTTTGACCGTAGAAGATCCCATTGAATACGTTTTCGCCAATATGAATAGTCTCTTCCACCAGCGTCAAAAAGGAGAAGATACTAAAAGCTTTGCTAATGCCCTAAGAGCAGCCCTGAGGGAAGACCCTGATATTATCTTGGTGGGTGAAATGCGGGATTTGGAAACTATTTCCTTGGCAGTTACCGCCGCCGAAACCGGTCACTTAGTCTTTGGTACTCTACACACTAGTTCAGCCGCCGGTACCATTGACCGGATGATTGACGTGTTTCCCTCTGGGCAACAGCCCCAAATTAGAGCGATGATCTCTAACTCCCTGTTGGCCGTATTTAGTCAATGTCTGGTGAAAAAGAAAAATCCTAAACCAGGCGAGTTTGGGAGAGCTATGGCTCAAGAAATTATGATTGTCACTCCGGCGATCGCTAACCTAATTAGAGATGCCAAAGCACCACAAATCTATTCCATGATTCAAACAGGAAGTAAATTAGGTATGCAGACAATGGAGCAAGCTTTAACAAACTTAGTTAAAGGCGGGGTAATTAGTGTAGAAGAAGCAACCGCTAAAAGCGGTAAGCCCGAAGAACTAAAACGGTTACTTGGTGGTTCTGATTATCTGAAAACTGCTAATGGTAAACAAAGAAGATAAATTCAAGGAACTATTTATCAATAGGCAATAAATAATTGTTGTTCATTGGTAAATAATCTAATTCAATAAATGATAAATGATAAATGATAAATGATAATTGACTATGGCTACTTTTATTGTTCAGGTAAAAGATAACTCTGGCAACATCTTTGAAGAAAGAATTGTCGCTGATTCTGCGGATCAGGCCAAAAGAATCCTGCAAAAAAGATTTGCAGCAATTGGCAGAATTAGAAAAGCGGGGATGGATTTTGATATAGCTAGCATAGAAGCAGCGTTAAGCAAAGTAACGGTCAAAGATAAGGCAATCTTCTCCCGTCAGTTTGCTGTACTAGTTAACGCTGGGGTAGCTATCGTCAGAACCTTGGGCGTTTTAGGCGACCAAACACAAAACCCCAAACTAAAAAAATCTCTAATTGCTATCAGTGCTGATGTACAACAGGGGACTAATCTTTCCGAAGCGTTAGCTAAACATCCAGATTGTTTCGATCAACTATACGTCAGTATGGTAGAAGCAGGAGAAACAGGTGGTGTCCTAGATGAGGTCATGAACCGACTAGCAAAACTATTAGAGGACGTAGCTAGGCTGCAAAACCAGATTAAATCAGCTATGGCTTATCCAGTCACTGTGGGAATTTTTGCTGTGATCGCCTTCTTGGGAATGACAATTTTCCTTATTCCCATATTTGCAGGAATTTTTGACCAGTTAGGGGCCGAATTGCCAGGTTTAACTAAGTTTATGCTCGCTTTGAGTGCCTTTCTCAGAAGTTCAAGAGTTATTATTCCCATCATAATCGGGATCGGACTTGTATTTGCTTTTCGGTATTACTATAAAACTCCTGCAGGCAAGCTACAAATAGATTATCTAGCTTTAAAAGCACCTTTATTTGGGGAATTAAATGAAAAATCAGCTGTGGCTCGTTTTTGTCGAGTATTTGGTACATTAACTCGCTCAGGGGTACCGATCCTTAACTGTTTAGATATTGTTGGTGATACCATTGGCAACCAAGTAATTGCCAATGCAGTAGCAGCAGCAAAAGAAGAAATCCTCCAAGGGGGAATGCTGAGTTTGGCTCTTCAAGAGAGAAAAGTATTTCCAGCGATGGCGATTCAAATGATTAGCATTGGCGAAGAAACTGGGGAAATAGACGCGATGATGATGAAAGTAGCTGACTTTTATGAAGATGAAGTAGAGCAAGCAGTTAAAGCCCTTACCAGTCTCATTGAGCCTCTGATGATGGTATTAATTGCAGTTATGGTAGGTACAATTCTATTATCTATGTATCTACCGATGTTCTCAATCTTTGACCAAATCGCCTAAATAGTTAATCATAAGATCAAGTATCATGTCTGTTAAACAATCTGATTACGAAGCAGTACTGGCGAAATATAGCAACCGAGATGGAGTTGTCTCCTTGTTAGGAGAACATCGACCATATTTGGAGATGATTCCTAGTATGAGACGACCCATAGAAAGCTTAGTTGCTATCCCTTTACCTTTGGCTAAAGTAAGAGACTGGAGACAAGTATTAGGAGATCATATCTCTCAAGTACGGATGGATGAAACTATTCCCATCCCCTGTGATATCGCTGTTTTAATGTGCGATCCAGAATGGAAAATAAAAATGGGAGCAGAAATCATGATTTTCATCAATCGTCCCCAAGAAGATTTTTCCGGTCTCTTGCGGCGTTGGCGGCAAACGCAAATTTATCTGGATAAGGAATATGAGTGGGTTATGCCCCCCACTGAAGAGCATATGTTCAGCGACGTAGCAGAACAAATCTATGCTCTGTTTATTCTTTTTCCTGACACACCAGAGAGAATTAAAAAAGGTTTGCATGGAGCTTCTCTTCCTTATATCGAGTATAAACCAGAACTTTTAGTAGAAGAGAAAAAGACCAAAGTACTATCTAGTTAGTGGTTGGATTGGTTAATTGTTCATCGTTCATTGTTGATTGTTTTCCGCTATCAACCATCAACCATCAACTATCGACTATCGACTAACCAATGAGAAAACAACTACTTTGGCAATGGCGAGGGATTTGGATAACTACTCCATTAATAGCAGCATTAGTGATCCTTTTGCGGTCTTGGGGTTGGTTGCAGCCCATGGAATTATTTATTTTCGATCAGTATTTTCGTTGGCGATCGCCGGAAAAACGAGATCCTCGCATTGTAATTGTGAGTATTGATGAAGCTGACGTAACTAAAATTGGGACTCCTATCTTTCCCGATCGAGTTTATGCTGATTTAATTACGAAAATAAAAGCAACCCAACCTCGTGCCATTGGGTTAGATATCTATCGAGATTTACCGGTAGAGCCCGGCCATCAACAATTACAAGCAGTATTTAACTCAACCAATAATTTAGTCGGCATTGAAAAGGTTATTGGCGCTCTGCCTTGGGAAAAAGTGGCATCATCTCAGGTGCTCAAACAAAAAGGACAAATAGGATTTAACGATGTCATGTTAGATCCAGATAACAAAGTCCGTCGTTCTTTATTGGCTATTCCCAGTAAAAGGTTATATAGTTTTGCCATGCATCTGTCGCTATTGTATCTGGAAAAAGAAAATGTTACCCTGCAACCTGAACCTAAAAATAATTGGTGGCAGTTGGGTAAAACCGTATTTGTTCCTTTGCAAAAAAATGATGGTAGCTATGTCGATGTGGATGCGGGGGGTTATCAAATTATGCTTAACTATCGAGGAACTCCCGGTCACTTTGAGACTGTATCTCTCACCGATGTCTTAGAAGATAAGTTACCTCCAGATTGGGGACGCGATCGCCTAATTTTGATTGGTTTTGTGGGGGAAAGTTTTCAAGATGTGCTCTTAACTCCCTATACGAGAACTCCTAGTGAGCGCATGGCAGGAGTAGAAGTTCACGCCCATATTGCCAGTCAAATTATCAGTGCAGCTCTCGAGGGACGACCTCTGATTAAAACTTGGCCTGATGCAGTGGAGAACGGTTGGATTTTCTTTTGGGCAGGGGTAGGGGCAACTATTGCTTGGGGCATGCGTATAGGAGGAAGAACACTACTAGGATTTATCCTACGTACTATTACTCTCTCTGGTGCAGTAATTATTTTATTGGTAACTACCTCTAACGCTTTTTTGTCTTCCTGGTGGCTGCCAGTAGTACCCCCTCTATTAGCTTTGAGTGGTTCAGTTATTGCTATTACTGTATATATTGCTCGTAGCGCAGGGCAAATTCGCCATACTTTCGGACGCTATTTAAGCAATGAGATTGTGAATATTTTACTAGAAAGTCCCGAGGGAATTCAGTTAGGTGGTGAACGACGCAAAATAACGATTCTTACTTCTGATTTAAGAGGATTTACTGCTATTTCTGAGAAAATATCTCCTGAAGAAGTGGTTAAAATTCTTAATTTCTATTTCGGTTATATGGCTAATATTATTACTCAATATCAAGGTACTATTGATGAATTTATGGGAGATGGTATTTTAGTTTTATTTGGTGCTCCTATTCAGAGAAAAGACGATGCAGAAAGAGCGGTTGCTTGTGCAGTAGCCATGCAATTAGAAATGGATTTGGTTAATAAACAGATGCACGAATGGGGTTATCCTTCCTTAGAGATGGGTATTGGTATTAATACTGGGGAAGTAGTAGTCGGTAATATTGGCTCCGAAAAAAGAACTAAATATGGAGTAGTAGGTAGTGAGGTAAATCTAACTTATCGGATCGAATCTTATACTATTGGTGGTGAAATCTTAATTTCGGAAAAAACCCTCAAAGAAATACCAATAAAAGTTAAAATTCATGGACACAAAGAAGTCACTCCTAAAGGAGTTAAAACTCTTTTGATGATTTATAAAATAAGTGGTATTGCTGGAAAACATAATCTTTATTTACCCGAAGAAGAAGAAAATTATATCGATCTATCTGAACCGATACCAATTCTATATTCCCTGCTTCATGAAAAAGATATTAGTCAAACAATTTCTGAGGGTAAAATTGTCAAACTATCTCCTAAAGGAGCTCAAGTTATTATAGACTCTAACTCTTTTATTTTACCTGATTCTCTTAAGAATATTAAACTTAATTTCTTGAATTTAGGAAGTCGAGAAGATGTTTATGCTAAAGTAATTAGTAATGAACCTGAGCAAAAATGTTTCAATTTACATTTTACTCATTTACCTATTAAAATATCCAAAAAATTAAATCCTTTTTTCAACAAAAAAAATTAATTTAATATTAAGGCCATTTAAATATCAATTAATTTACCTTGGTATGCTCAATCATATTTTGATTTCCAATCAATTGTCTTTTCAGGTTAAAAATATTGATAGTTCATAGCATGGTGGGTTGAATGATTAAGCGAAGAGTAGGTAGCCGAGTAGTCTCGTCTGAGGAGCAGGTAGAAAAAGATTTTGCAAAGGAGAGCGCTTATTGTGGGTAATTATCCAGATTTGATATCAGCCAATGACCTAATTAAATTAGTTAAATTAATATTATCTAGTCTATTAATTATTTTTTTAATTGGATACGTAAAAAAAATACTTAAGGACAAAATTTTCTTAAAATTAAAAGTAGTGCCGGGAAACCAAGAAGCATTAGCAAATGTTATTAGCTATACTCTTGGTTGCTTAATATTTATTACTATTCTGCCAAATCTAGGCTTGAATCTTTCTTATCTTGCAGTTATCGCCGGTAGTTTAGGAGTTGGAATTGGTTTTGGATTACAAGAATTAACTAGAAATTTTGTTAGTGGATTAACGGTTTTATTTGAAAGAAAAATTAAAGTAGGAGATTTCATTGAATTCATTGAATCTGATCGGATGCAAGGATATGTTAGAGAAATTTCTACTCGTTCAACGATTATTAGAACTAAAGATGGTGCTGATGTAGTAGTACCTAATAGTCAATTAGTAGAAAATCGTTTAATTAACTGGACTTATGAAAGTTTTGCGGCACGCATTCATATTCCTGTAGGAGTCGCTTATGGCTCAGATCCAGTTTTAGTAACAGAAGCTTTGTTAGAATCGGCCTATATGGAATCAAATGTTTTACAAAATCCACCACCTCAAGTGATGTTTATGGGTTTTGGAGATAATGGTTTAAATTTTGAACTTTGGGTATGGGTCAATCCTATTGACGATCATCCGCAAATAAGAAGTTCTCTAAACTTTATTATTGAATATAATTTACGCCAACATAATATAAATATTCCTTTCCCGCAAAGAGATCTATGGTTGCGTAACCCTGAAGTATTAGGATTAAATCAAGATTTAGTAAAAGATTCAAAATTAATATCTACTGCTTCATCATCTATATCTAGTAGATCTAATCATTTATCAATCAAAAATCTTCTCAAACAAGTACCTTTTTTTAGTGATTTTAATGATCTAGAACTTAGGCAATTAATTGAGATAGGTTATCGAAAAACTTTAAGTGAGTCAGAAATATTATTTCATGAAAATGAAAACAGTAATACTTTTTATATTATTCTGTCAGGTTCGGTAGAAGTGTTTGTAGCCAAACTAGATAAACATCTAACTAATCTTGAGCAAGGTGATTTTTTTGGTGAGTTATCTCTAATTCTAGGTATGCCTCGAACTGCAACAGTAAAAGCAATAGAAAATACTATTCTTTTTTGCATTAATAAGAGTAATTTTAAGCAACTATTACAAAAACATCCAGAGTTATATCGAATTATTATCAAAGCTTTGACTCAGCGGAAAAATGAATTAGAGCAAAGACAGAAACAACTGCGAGAACTAGGATTAATAGATGAGGAAGAAGATAGCAATAATCCTCTTATTTGGGTACAAAATCGCCTGAAAAAATTATTTACTCTTGAGAACTAAAACTAATTTTTATCCGAAGATAATTTGATCCTTTTTTGAGCTTCTTTTAAAGCTTCTTGAGGACTTTTTTCTCTTAATAAAGATGCTTCGATCGCCCTTCCTAAATTTTCAGAAATTGTCGGATAATCCGCAATTATTGGACGAGATTTTGCCCATTGCATCTGCTTTAAAAAAACCTCTAATACAGGGTTTTCTTGAATAAAAGCTTGATATTCTTCACTCTGTTGAGCTTTGGTATTAATGGGAATATAACCAGTTTTTAAAGCCCATCCTGTTTGAAATTCTTCTCCCAAAATATATTCTAAAAATTTGAGAGCAGCTTGTTCTCTTTCTGGAGTAGTATTAAAGACGAAGAGGCTTTCTCCTCCTAGTACAGCCGCTGGTTGGTTAATTATGGGTAGAGGAAAAGCGCTATAATCAATACCAGTTTGTTTTAATTGGGCTAAAGTCCAAGGTCCAGTGATTTGCATTGCTACTTTGCCAGCAATAAAATTATCTAATTCATAACCTCGGTCTGGTGCTGATAAAATTGCTACGCCATCTTTGACTAAACCTGCGCCTAATGCTAAAGCTTTTTCTGTTCCAGCATTAACTAAATTAGGTTGATTATTTTGCACAATTTCACCACCTGCACTAAATATAAAGGGTAACCAAACAAAGACCGTAAATTCTCCTTTTCCTAGTGCTAGTAATACTCCATTTTGGTCAATTCTTCCATCTCCATCGACATCCTGAGTTAATTTTGCGGCCACTTCTTTAAATTCATCCCAAGTTTTAGGCGGCTCAGTAATTCCGGCTTTTTCAAATAAACTGGGACGATAAAACATGGCAGCATTATTAGTAGCAAAAGGGACTGACCAAATCTGACCATCTAACTCCATGGTTGATAACATGGCCGGATCTATTTGTGCTTTTAGGGGTGAGTTTTCTAGCCAATCTTGCAGTGGTTTAATTGCATTTAATTCTCTTAATTTACCTGTTAATTGTGGTACATACCAAAGTACATCTGGAGGTTGATTTCCTACTACTGAGGAGATAATTTTGGGGAGTTGTTCATCTGGCTGTCCGATATAGAGTGCTTCTACTTGTATATCGGGGTTATTTTGCTGAAATTTTGCCAATAATTCGTTAAAAATATCTCGATTTTCTGGGGGATTAATTCCATGCCAAAAAGTAATTTTAGTAATACCTTTATTAGTAGCAGTATTAGAGTTAGGATTAGGTTGACATCCACTGGTAAATAGCAAGGCTATACATAAGATAGCTACTCCTAATATTTTTAATAGTTTTTGTTTTTGTCTGAGATAACAATTTATCTTCATGGATTTTTTTAGTAGATATTTTGTTGAGGACTTAATCATCATAAACTATTATTTGATTTTGTTCCAATGTATTAGAAGTTGATTTACGAGGGGCTGACTTACGAGGAGCTAATTTAAAAAGTGTTAAGTTGAATTCTTTCACAAAAATAGATAAAAAATGGCTTCAACATTAAATGTAGAAATTTAGGGAAAGATTTACAGCAGTTGAAAGATAGCGAACGGACAATTTCAAATGATAAAACCTTGTCACAGCAATTATTTAACTAATTTTCTTGAGGGCTTCATGGATAACTGGCATTAGTAGCGATCGCCGTTCAAGATGACGACTATCACGAATGGCACTGAAATAAGGGAATCAAAAAAGTCTTCAAGGCTTAATCTGAGAAGATATAAGTCTTGAAGACCAAACTACAATACTTCCTACTATGCCAAATCGAGCCGAG
>JAAUYA010215669.1_pt1 | contig 10225 bp, 7 predicted proteins | sample 7278161 | NCBI WGS metagenome assembly JAAUYA01 (sample SAMN14350120, study PRJNA611818) | marine sediment metagenome | isolation source: surface marine sediment (3m) | place: French Polynesia: Moorea | collected 2018-08
CCAATACTGCTCGGTTAAGAAAATACAATGTGTTTTTTGAGGTAAAGCAGAGAGTGGTCATCGAGTCATGTCAAGATGCATTTATGTAGTAGAATCAAGAGTTTTTTAATTCTGAATTCTGAATTCTGCATTCCCCTCGCCATAATATTTTTGACCCTAACCGAGCAGTATTGGGAAGGGAGCTTTAGCTCAAAATTAACCCTAAATATCCTTGAAAATGAGCCAAAAAATTGTTAAAGGGAGTTTTAGAAGCATTTGCTGCGGCAAAAACCGTTAATCGTTATAGGGGCTCAAACTGAGGCTGTTGAGACATAACAATAGGGAAAATTCCTAACTCCCCCACTCTAACTAATCTAGAAATTTATAGCAAGCGATCATGTTTAAACAATTAAAAAATATTAGTTTGAGCGCATTATCGGCTGTTTTGATTACTTTACCCTCAGAGGCAGCCGAAAAAATTAATTTTGTTTATGGACCATTTATAGCCTCTTTAGAAGTAAATTCTTTAGATATTTTTGCCAAGGAAAATATTGTTAATAACCAGTTAGCATATTATCTTAATCTGGCAAACGTTGATGAAGAAGACCAAAAACGTTTGAGAGAAATTCTGACTGAAAAAGCAGAATTAGATCCTATTATCATTGCCCGTTTTCTGAGAACTCCCGTAGGAGAAAGCTTCTTAGAACAATTTGGCAAAATAATCACTATTCCCGGGGGGAGAAATGGAAAATATGCCATCAGAGGTGCCATAGTACAAGCAGCTTTGTCAGAAGAAGGATTAAGTCTTTTAAATTTTTTGCATAATTTTCCCACTGACTTACAGCTTAATGTTGAGAAAGTTTTATTGGCGGGGGAATACCTGCAAATTTTAGAGAGAGGCACTAATGCGTTAGTAGCAGAAACGAAAAAATTAAGTGCTGAAGCCATAGAAAATCAAAACTATGACTTTGCTCAATTACCGGATTTACGTCAACCTGGCAAATACGGTGTTTCTCCCCGTCAAACTTTACAACTGGTAGATGAGAAACGTCAACGGGAATATTACGTTCATCTTTATCTACCGGAAATATGGCGAGAAGGGAAAACTCCGGTGGTGATTGTATCTCACGGATTAGCTTCCCAGCCAGAGGATTTTGCCCAAAAAGCCGAACATTTGGCTTCCTACGGTTATGTTGTTGCCCTTCCTCAACACCCGGGCAGCGATTATCAGTATGTTCAGGATCTGAGAGAGGGTTATCGCCGAAGGGTTTTTGAACTTAATGAATTTATCGATCGCCCAAAAGACATAAGTTATCTATTAGATGAGTTGGAAAAGCTGAATCAAACTCAATTTAACCGACGTTTAGACTTGGATAATGTGGGGATTTTTGGCCATTCTTTTGGCGGTTATACTGCTTTAGCCCTAGCTGGGGCAACTATTGATTTTGAAAATTTAGCAAAATCTTGTAACCGCAAAGTATGGGCGCCCAATGTATCATTATTATTACAATGTCAGGCCTTAGATTTACCCCGTCAAGAATATAATTGGCGGGATCAAAGAATTAAATCAGTAATGACTCTCAATACGGTTGCTAGTAGTATCTTTGGGCCAAAAGGTTTAAATAAAGTACAAATACCAGTTATGTTTGTTGCCGGAACGAGAGATCCTGCTACTCCAGCTGGTCTCGAGCAATTACGCCCTTTTGTCTGGGTCAGCAGCCAAGATAAATATTTTGCTCTCTTAGAAGGACAGGCTCATGTGGATACTTCTCAACTAGATGCTAGTAGCAAAGCTTTGTTTGACTCCATTCCCGACTTAGAACTTCCCGATCAAAGTATTTTTGATCGATATGGTAAAGGTTTTCTGGTGGCATTTTTTGAAAACTATCCCCTTAATAATCCAGAATTTCGTCCTTATTTTAGTTCAGCTTATGCACAATATTTGAGTGAACAACCTAGCCCCATTTACCTGTTAGATAAGGAAGCTGCCATTCCTTTAAGTGAATTGTTTAATCGTCTTAAATCTGAAGACAGAGAGCCGATTTATCCTCCCAACTACTCAGATACTGTGGACAGTGAACTACCTACCACTAAATCATAGATTATAGTGTAGGCTTTCTCTTTCATTTGGGGTCGCCTCTATCAGCAAGCTAATGTTGGTCTTACACCCTATCCCCTGATTTTGCTTCACTCGAAAGGTCCCTAGGGGTGGGTTGAGTTCCGCGTAGCAGCACTAGTGGTGGCATGCAGAATGCAGAATAAAAATCAGAATCGAGTAAAACCTCTATACAAAAGTTGACAAATACCTTAAGATAAGATGAAAATAAGTTAAGATTCTTAACATACAAAATAGCACAATAAGTATAGAAGACTATAGGAGGACATTTATGGGTTTAGTTCCTATGAGATTGCTGTTAGATCACGCAGCAGAAAACGGTTATGGTATTCCTGCATACAATGTTAACAACCTAGAACAAATTATTGCGATTATGCAGGCTGCTGATGAAGCTGACAGCCCCGTAATTTTACAAGCGTCTCGTGGCGCTCGTAAATATGCTGGCGAAAACTTTCTCCGTCACTTAGTTCTGGCAGCAGCAGAAAGTTATCCTCATATTCCCATTGCAATGCACCAAGATCATGGTAACAGTCCTGCTACCTGTTATTCTGCCATCCGTAACGGTTTCACCAGTGTCATGATGGATGGTTCTCTAGAAGAAGATGCTAAAACTCCCGCCAGCTTTGAGTATAACGTTAATGTAACCGCTGAAGTTGTTAAGGTTGCTCATGCTGTTGGTGCTAGTGTTGAAGGTGAGTTAGGTTGTTTAGGCTCCCTAGAAACTGGTAAAGGAGACAAAGAAGACGGTCACGGTTTTGAAGGAACTTTATCTAAAGAACAATTGTTAACCGATCCTGATGAAGCAGTTGAATTTGTTGAAGGTACCCAAGTAGATGCTTTAGCAGTAGCCATTGGAACCAGTCACGGCGCATATAAATTCACTCGCAAGCCTACAGGTGAAATCCTTGCTATCAGTCGTATAGAAGAAATTCATGCCAAATTGCCCAATACCCACTTGGTAATGCACGGCTCTTCTTCTGTACCCCAAGAATGGCTAGACATGATTAATCAGTATGGTGGTAATATTCCCGAAACTTATGGTGTACCTCTTGAAGAAATTCAAAAAGGAATCAAGAGTGGTGTGCGTAAGGTTAATATCGACACCGATAACCGTCTAGCTATTACTGCTGCTATTCGTGAAGCTGCCGCGAAGGATCCTTCTAATTTCGATCCTCGCCATTTCCTCAAGCCTTCTATTAAGTATATGAAGCAAGTTTGCTTAAAACGCTATCAAGCTTTCTGGACTGCTGGCAATGCAAGCAAGATCAAGCAAGCGAGTCTTGATGAGTATGCTGCTAAGTATGCTAAAGGCGAACTATCTGCTACTAGTAAAAAAGCTGTAGCTGTATAACATTAGTTCCACAATAGCCTAAATTAATAGGGGTAAGAGAAGATCTTGTCCCTATTTTGATTTTTGAGCGGGGAGAGATTTTTTACTGTACCGATGAACCCAATACGGCGAGGGTTTTGCCTAAAAGTCTTCTGGTAAGGGAAAATGCAAAATACAGAATGCAGAATTTTGTAGCTTAAAATAGTAGAACAAAACAAGAATTGTCATCCAGAGGGAGAATAGCTTTTGATTCAAGCAACCCTACATCAGTTAAAAGTGTTTGAAGCAACTGCTCGCCAAGGGAGTTTTACCAAGGCAGCAGAGGAGTTAAATATCACACAACCCACGGTTTCCACACAGGTTAAACAACTTACCAAAGCTGTTGGGTTACCACTATTTGAGCAAATAGGTAAACGTCTTTATCTTACTGATGCAGGAACAGAGCTACTAGCTACATGTCAAGAAATTTTTGAGAAGTTGGATAACTTCGAGATGAAAGTAGCAGATTTGAAAGGAATTAGGCAAGGAAGACTAAATTTAGGGATTATTACGACTGCAAAGTATTTTATCCCTCGTTTGCTAGGTTCTTTTTGTCAGCAGTATCCCGATATAGATATTTCTTTGGAGGTGACTAATCATCAAAAACTACAAGAGCGCATGCTTGATAATCAAGATGATCTTTACGTCTTAAGTCAACCTCCAGAAGAGATCGATTTATGCGCTCATCCTTTCCTGGAAAATCCTCTAGTGGTAATAGCCAGAGAGGATCATCCTTTGGCTGGGGAAAAAAATATTCCGATTCAAAGACTTGATAAAGAAACTTTTATTATGCGAGAACTTGGCTCAGGTACTCGGCGAGCTGTACAAAAATTGTTTAGTAGTCATGGTATCTCACCTCGAGTAAGATTAGAACTAGGAAGTAATGAAGCGATTAAACAAGCGATCGCTGGTAACTTGGGTATTTCGGTATTGTCAAAACATACTTTAGCTTCCCCGGAAGTTTTAAGGGAATTAACGATCTTAGATGTGCAACATTTTCCGATTCAACGTTATTGGTATGTTGCTTATCTGAGAGGAAAACAACTATCAGTAATTGCCCAAACTTTCAGGGAATACTTACTCGGAGAATGTCAAAATATTTCTAGTCCAGTTTCTCTTATTACGACATCAGTTTAACTCTCTTCTGTCAAACTAGGTAACAGTAAAGATAAACATCATCTGAATTTCTTACCATTTCATCGAAAATAAACTATAATGTTAACAGCAATCTATAGTGGTGAGATTAGTTTGTTAAAACGTTTACTTAGTGTAATTAAGAAACAAGAAATATCCGACCTAGCTTTATCTCTCCACAATACAGAGTTGGCAGAGTTAAAGAAAATCGCCTCCACTCTTCAAGCGCTAGATAGTGATAAATTTAATCAAGAATTTCTACTGTATATATCCATAAAAAATCAGCTAGAGAATAATCAAGGTGAATATGAAGGATTATACGATTTTATGGCAATTCTCCGTTGTGGCATTGAAAACAATAGCCACTTCCGTACTATTCAAAGAATAGAATTAGACTATCAAGGTAAAACACAACTAGAATTATATAAATTTGTTTTTCAACAGCTGAATAGTAATGTAGACAAACTGGTATTTCAACAAAGTGTTCATCAGCAAGGGAAAAAATTAATTTCTATTATTATAAATGAACCTATTCGTAAAGTAATTAAATCTTACATTAATGCTTTAGATGTTATATCCAAAGATGAAGCAGGACTGAATCTGCTGTTGTTTTTTAAAAAATATAAGGTTGCTAATTATAAAATTTTCAGGACAATTAGTACTTTTCTAAAAAGCTTAAAGAAACAAAAATTAGAAAACTTGAAAGCATCAGTATTATTTGTGAAAGTAAACTACGAAGAACTAGAAAAATTAGGCCAATTGATTGGTATTCCTAGTAGTAGCAATAAACCGATAACTTATGCCAAAATACTACAATATATTAGCCTCTGTTATAAGCATGAATCTTTACAAGCTCACTATAACCAATTAGTAGACAATCTACTCAAATGGCAAAAACATCATCAAACAATTATGGAAACTCGAAAAGAATATCCAGATCATAAGTATAAGTTGCCTGCCAAGTTTACTGAAGAGATACCTGGTGAAAATATCTATGAAAAATATAAAGCTTATTTACCTATCACTGAATAATTAGGTTGCACTATCAGCTTGTTTGTTATGATTAATGCTTAAATCACGAAAAAAAACTGACTATGTTTATCTCACGCGCACCTTTAAGAATTAGCTTCTTTGGCGGCGGGACTGACTATCCCGAGTATTTTTTACAACATGGTGGCGCGGTATTGGCAACAGCGATCGATAAATTCTGTTACCTCACTGCTAGTCCTTTTCCTAGTCATCTATTTGACTACATTATTCGGCTATCTTATCGTCAAGTAGAGTTAGTCAAGAATGTGGAGGAGATCGAACATAATGTTTATCGAGAGTGTCTCAAATTTTGCGATTTAGAGCGGGATATCGAGTTACATAATGTTGCTGACTTACCTGCCTTTACCGGTTTAGGCTCTTCCTCTACTTTTACTGTGGCTCTACTTCATGCACTTCATAGTTTTAAAGGAGAATTTGTACGTCCTCTCGATCTAGCCTATGAAGCTATTTATGTAGAAAGACATTTACTCAAAGATAAGGTAGGATGTCAGGATCAATTAATGGCAGCAGTGGGAGGTTTTAATTTAGTAGAATTTAGAACTGAAGAAGATATTATCGTACATCGCGTGCCTATCTCCCCTCAACGATTGGCAGAATTTGAACAACATATTTTGGTGGTTTTTACAGGAATTAGGCGTAAAGCAGCAAATGTGGTTGAAAAGCAGTTACAGAAGGTGGCAGATAATACAGATACTTTAAAAACAATGCGAGCAATGGTAGATCGAGGTTGGGAGATTTTAACCAGTAATAATTCTCTCTCAGAGTTTGGGGTATTATTAGATCGAGCTTGGCTAGCCAAACGTAGTTTAGCTAAAGTGATTTCTAATCCAGAAATAGATGAAATGTACCGTCTAGGGAGAGAAAATGGCGCATGGGGTGGTAAATTATTAGGTGCCGGAGCAGGTGGTTTCTTATTATTTTTCGCACCACCAGAGGTACATCATAAGTTAAAACAAGTTTTTAGCGATCGCCAAGTTTTAGCAGTAAAAATTAATGCTCCAGGTTCAGAGATTATTTTTTCTTAATTCGGGATTATAATATTAGAGACAAGCGATCGCCACCAAGAAAAAAATGGATTTAGACCAACAACTGGAAAATTTAATTGAAGAAGCTCCTAAATATGGTGTTCCTGCCCTAGTTATGCAACATGGGGTTATACCTGTACTCAAAAGTTATGCTCAACAATTAGATCATCAAGAATATTATCTGCGGCAAACTTTAGATGATGATTTACTGTTAACGGTTTTAGCTAATACCCAAAATCCAGAGCAAGAAAAAACCGTAATTTATGCTTTTGCTTCTCTCAAAGATGCTGCTAACTTTCAAGGCAGTGAAGATCCTCAAGTAGTGGCACAAATGTTTCCAATAGGTCAAATTCTCTTTCAAATGTTCACCATGAAAGAAGTAGATAGTATTATTTTTATCGATCGACCTGGTGATTTAAAACAAAACAAGGAAATTTACTGTAAAGTTCTGCAAAACACTATCCAAGAGCAACTTAAAAATTTATTAACTCCCAATTCACCACCCAATAATATAGCCTAATTTGAGCGAGAAAAGTCTGGGCAAAACTTCCATCAATACCACCAATGTTCAATAGAGATATTAATAAAATCATACAGAAAAAACCGTGAGCGAGAGATAGCCACTCGTTTTAACGGGTGGCAGGGTCGCTTACCGGGATTTTAATCCCCTGTATCACTTTCCCTTTTGGTTTTCAATATATTTTTTAATTGTATCAGTGGAAACGTTGCCTGCAGTAGCTACAAAATAACTAGGACTCCACAAAGTAGGTAGTTTTTTTAGTTCAGGATATTCTTTTCTTAAGTGATGAGATGCTCTTCCTTTTATTCTTTTAATTATTACACTCGGTGCGAATTCCGGATCTGCATTTAAAAATAAATGAACATGGTCGGGCATTATTTCTAATGCAATCAGTCTCCAATTATTCTCTCTTCTGCTAGCACGCAAGGCAATACTGCTCGGTTAAGAATTTTTGCTTCTTCCCCACAGAAGCAGAGGTGCTGAGGTGCTGAGGTGCTGAGGAGAGTGTTGATAGAATTTTCTCCTCTGCTTCTCGGCTCCTCCGCTCCCCTACTGCCTCAACCGACAACTTTCTGTTAACCGAGCAGTATTGGCACGCAAGGAACTTGAGTTCCTTGCGGGTTAAGGGCTTGACCTTTAAGTTGACAAAGCGTGAAGGCTTGCGCCCAAAAAGATGTAGCAATCTTTTTTGAAATTGGTATCAGGTGAGGTTTAATATCAAAATTAATAAAACTCAATTACAGTATTTGATTAAGATTTGTTACAAATGTTGGAAATCTGCTTAAATAAGGGAATTTTGAGGAAGGGTCTTCCATAAAGAGCGCAGTTTCCGTGCATCAAAATGAACTGAATATTGAACAAAAGGCTATTATTAATCATACTAAAGGTGCAGTTTTGGTACTTGCTCCAGTTGGTACAGGTAAAACTCGTGTTTTATCTGAGAGAGTTTTACAAGCGATAAATGAAGGCATCTCTCCTCATAAAATTCTGTGTCTGACTTTTACTAATCGAGCGACAAAAGAAATGATTGAGCGACTAGCTCAGTATTGCCCTCAGCAGTTGACTCATCTGAATATTAAGACCTTTCATAGCTTATGTTCATATATGCTAAGGATAGAAGCCCGTCAGCTTTGCTTACCATCAGATTTTGTAATTTATGATGATGCTGACTGCATCGAATTAGTAAAAGAGGTTTTCAATCTATCAGATAGCAGAGATGCAAAACAATTATTTTTTCAGATAGCTAACTGCAAAAATCAAGCTAAAAATAGTCAACTATCTTTAAATGTGTCACTGCGTGAATTGTACTCTTCGCTAGGAAGTAATTGTGCTAACTGTGCTGTTCAATATCAAAGTATTCTTCAACAGCGTCATGCTTTAGACTTCGCGGATTTACTTTTTTATGTCAGATCAATGTTGTCTCAAGATCCAGAAATCAGTCAACGCTGGTTAGAAAAGTTTGATTTTATTCAGGTTGATGAAGTTCAAGATACTCATCTTTCCGAATATTATATCGTAAGTCATCTGGCAAAGCGTAGTGGTAATTTAGCTATGATAGGAGATTTAGACCAGACAATATATGAATGGCGAGGATCTGAACCGCATGAAGTCATTACTCAATTCTATCTTGACTTTCATCCTAAAAAATATTTTCTAACCTGGAACTATCGAGCGACAAAAACACTATTAGATGCTGCTTCTGCTTTTGCAGACTCTTTTGAAGTTCGACAAACTAAAATTACTCCTTCTCCTGAGTGTGACATGGGAGAACCTATTCAAGTTCACATAGCCAAAAATGAACTAGAAGAAGCAGAATGGATTAGTCAAAAAATACAACAACTAATAGAGACTCAGAAAGATTTTGATTACAGCCGAGTAGCAGTTCTCGCTCGCAGTCATAAGCGAACAGAAGTTGTGAGTCAGATGTTAGAGAAAATGAATATTCCTTGTATTACAGTTGAACAATTCCAATTTTTCATGCGCCAAGAAGTTAAAGATGCTTTAGCCTATCTGCGTTTGATTTTAAATCCTTTTGATACAGGTGCAATGCGTCGAATGTTACTCCGTCCCCAACGTGGAATCGGTGATAAAACTATCAAAAGCGTGATTGAAAACGGGAAAAGCTGTGGCTTCAGATTAATCGATATGGCATCAAGTCAGACATTTATTCAGGGAGAGCCTTTTCGTGAACTTATTAATGCTTATACATTGGGTTCGATAGTCGTTTTTGACGTAGAAACAACAGGATTTTCAGTAAGTCAGGATGAGGTTGTAGAAATTGCTGCTATTCGTCTAATGAATGGACTACCTCAAGACGAATTTCATGCTTACATTCTAAACACAGTAAGTGTAGGTGACTCAGAGCGAATACACGGGCATAGCGATCTATTTCTCAAAAAAAATGGGGAATCTCCGAAAGATGTTTTCGATAAATTTTTTGATTTTATAGGGGATTCAATGCTGGTTGGACATAATGTAGGTTTTGATATCAAGATGATAACAGCCCAAGCTCAAAAAGCTGGTCTAAGTGTTCCAAGATTGCGATGGGAAGACACATTAGAGTTGGCAAAACGTTTTATCGTAGCAGATCGCTACACTTTAGAAGCATTAGCAAAACATCTTAATCTTTTACATCTGCCTAATCATCAAGCAATGAATGATGTCAGAACTACCATTGATTTATTGAGAATATTAATTCCAATTGTTAATAAAGAAGCTGACTATCGTCAAGCATTAGTGCATCAATATGAAGAAGAATTTAAAGAAATTGCTGAACAGATAGATCGTTGGCGTGATGCTAGTCAAACTCTAAGACCACCAGAGCTACTTAATAAATTGTTGATAGACTCTCAACTTTATAAGTATTATCAATCAAAACAAAAACGATTACAAAATCTATTCCATCTTGTCAATATTTTTCAAGAACTAGACAAACTCAATTTACATCCTGATACAGCTTTACGCAGCATTTTAGAATATACAGCCCTTGCTAAAAACTTAGACCAAATTTCTCAAAATAATAATCAAGTTCC
>JAAUYA010410510.1_pt1 | contig 10212 bp, 7 predicted proteins | sample 7278161 | NCBI WGS metagenome assembly JAAUYA01 (sample SAMN14350120, study PRJNA611818) | marine sediment metagenome | isolation source: surface marine sediment (3m) | place: French Polynesia: Moorea | collected 2018-08
TTATGAATCTTAGCTTATCTCCTCAAACCGAAAACCGTTTATCAAACTTAGCCCGGCAACTAGGAAAAAAGGAAAATGAATTAATAGAAGAAGCTGTTATTAATTATATCGAAGAATTAGAAGATATCAAAGAAGCCGAATATAGATTAGATAATCCAGAGACTTTTCTAACTCTTGAGCAATTGGAGAAAAATCTTGATGTGGACAATTAAAATTGATTCACGGGTAGAAAAAGAACTAAAAAAACTAGATAAAGTTGCTCAAAAAAAGATTATTAACTATTTAAAAGAAAAAGTAATTTCCCAAGAAAATCCTCGATTATTTGGGAAAAGTTTACAAGGAAATAAACAAGGTTTATGGCGCTATCGTGTAGGTGATTATCGGATTATACCATTTTTCTTTAACTTTGAGAGATACATTCCTCCCCTCTCCCAGAAAGGGAGAGGGGTTGGGGGTGAGGGCATTGATGCATGTCTATCATTACTTTTGAAAAATGGTATTATTTGCCAAATATTAGATCGAGAATTAGTTATTTTAGTAGTAAAAGTTGGACATCGAAAAAATATTTATTTAGATTAGATAATAACAGCATAATTAATTAAATTGAAGAATCTGCTATGGCTAGAAAAAACAAAAAAATGTGGGTTTACAGTCCTGCGAAACCACCCAAACCCAAAGTACCAGAAACAGAAAAACAATTAATTTCAGAGAAATGTAATCAATTAATTGAATCCGAACTCAAACCCAAATATATTAAGCCACCTCCGACTGATAACGACTGGAACTATCTTGTCGATATTTTTGGCAAATGGTATCGCAACTATTTTTACTTTTGTTCTACCTATAACTGTCCTAGCCCCAATGCTATTTCACCCAGTTTTGAAGACAAATTTGCTCGCTTAGAATATATGGGAAAAGATAGTTTTAATATTGCCTACATGAGACATACTGGAAAGTGGTGGGAAATTTTCCAAGGACTTACCCTAGAACAATCTTTAGCTGAAATGAAAACTAATATAATCCTTCATCCACACTAAAACCACACTTACTAAAAATAATAAATTTTACTATGATTATTAGCCATAATATAACTATCAAAAAAATTGACTTAAAAATGGTTTTAGATACTCTAAAAAAAGGTGGAGACTTGAAAGAAAAATTTCAAATAAAAAGCCTAGCTTTATTTGGTTCAACTGTTCGCAATGAAGCTACAGAAAATATGGCAAAAAATAGCAGGTTTGAGAGATTTTATCGCCCATGTTTATTTTTCGATTAACAAACAAATTGTCTGGAATGTCGTAGAAACAAAATTAGATGAGCTAAAAACTTGTGTTCAAGAAATTCTCACCAAAGAAAATTTAGATATTTAACCTATTTATACTTTACTTATCATCACTCAAATTATGGTCAGCCAAACCAACGAAAAAGCCCTCGAAGATCTTATCGGAAATAGCTTGCTCAATAGTGCAGGTTACCACCAAGGAAGTAATCAAGATTTTGACCGCGCTTTTGCCATCGACACTGCTAAACTATGGCAATTTCTCGAAACTACCCAAGCAGAAGAACTAGAAAAGCTCAAAGATCGTCCTAACTGGCAGAGAATGATACTAGAGAGAATCGATCGCAAAATTAAGAAAAACGGCGTTTTATCCCTGCTCAAAAAAGGTTTATCCCTAGACGATGCCCAACTAACTCTATTTTATAGTCAACCCTACAACGACTTAAACCCACAAATTCAAGCCAACTTCGAGAAAAATATCTTTTCGATAACTCGTCAGCTTCATTTCTCTACCACTGAGCCAACCCTATCTATTGATTTGGTGATATTTCTCAACGGCTTACCCATTATCACCATTGAACTGAAAAACCCTTGGACAAACCAAACCGTTTACCATGCTAAAAAACAATATAGCCAAAGAGATTTCAAAGAACCCTTATTTAACTTTGCCCGTTGCTTAGTCCATTTCGCCGTTGATACCGATGAAGTCTGGATGACTACCAAACTTAACGGCAAAAGCACTTATTTTCTGCCCTTCAATAAAGGCAATAATAACGGTAAGGGCAATCCCATCAACCCCAACGGACATAAAACTAGTTACCTGTGGGAAGACATTTTAACTCGCACCAGCCTTGCTAATATCCTCGAACATTTTGTCTTACTCGAAGGTAAACCCAAAGACGTACTCAAAGATAAAACCCTGATTTTCCCTCGCTACCATCAACGAGATGTAGTAAACCAACTCCTCACCGATGCCAAAGAAAACGGCACGGGTAAAACCTATTTAATTCAACATTCCGCCGGTTCAGGTAAATCTAACTCGATTACCTGGCTTGCATTCCAACTGATTCAACTCTACCAAGAGCAAAAAAGTGAGCCTCTCTTTAACTCTGTAATTGTGGTCACAGATCGCACTAACCTTGATAAACAACTGCGGGATAACATCAAAGACTTTTCCGAAGTTAAAAACATCATCGCCCATGCTAATCGCTCGGAAGATTTGAAACAAGCCCTCGAATCTGGCAAAAAAATTATTATCAGCACCATCCAGAAATTTAGATTCATCGTTGAAGGTATCGAAGGATTAGGAGAGCGCCGTTTTGCCGTCATTATCGATGAAGCCCACTCCAGTCAAAGTGGCAGTTCCGCCGATACCTTGAATATGACCTTAAATAAAGAAGAAGATGAGGAAGAACCGGAAGATAACCAAGATAAAATCCTCAAAGTAATGCAGGGCCGCAAATTAAGCCCCAATGCCTCCTATTTTGCCTTTACCGCCACTCCCAAAAATACCACCTTAGAAAAATTCGGCGTCCAAACGACCGATGGGCGGTTTGTTCCTTTCCATCTCTATTCGATGAAGCAAGCGATCGAAGAAGGCTTTATCCTGGATGTTCTCGCCAATTACACCACCTACAAAAGCTATTACGAGATTCAAAAATCGATTCAAGATAATCCCCTGTTTGAGACGAGCCTAGCCCAAAAGAGGTTGAAAGCCTATGTAGAGGGACATAAGAAGACGATCGCCTCTAAAGCAGAAATCATGGTCAATCACTTCCTCGAACAAGTAGTCGCCCCCAAAAAACTCAAAGGTCAAGCTAGAGGTATGATTGTAACTCGCAATATTAAAACTGCTATCCTTTATTACCAAGAAATTGAAAAACTCCTCCAAGCCAAAAATGCCACTTCGGCTCCCTTCGACTCAGCTCAGGGCAAGTGGCTCAGTGACCGTTTTAGAGCGATCGTCGCTTTTTCTGGTAAAAAGAAAGTTAACGGCATTGAACATACCGAAGAATCCCTCAATGGCTTCCCCAGTAAAGATATAGAAGAAAAATTGAAAACCGATGATTATCGCCTCTTAGTAGTTGCCAATAAATTCCTGACTGGATTTGACGAACCTCTACTCCATACCATGTATATCGATAAAAAATTGCGTGGTGTTTTAGCCGTCCAAGCCCTCTCCAGACTCAACCGCTGTAATAACAAAATGGGTAAAAGTGAAACCTTTATCCTTGACTTTGTTAACAGTACCAGTGAAATTAAACAAGCCTTTGACCCCTTTTATACCGCCACTAGCTTGAGCGAAGCTACTGATGTTAATGTACTCCATGACCTCAAAGAAGGCTTAGATGAGCTGGGAGTTTATGAAACCTATGAGGTGAACGAATTTAACCAACTCTTCTTTGATGGGGTAGAAGCAGATCGACTCAGTCCTATCATTGATACTGCCGCCGCCCGCTTTAACCATGAACTAGAACTCACCGACGAGGAAAAAATTGATTTCAAAATCAAAGCCAAACAATTCGTTAAAGTCTATGCTCAACTTGCCTGTTTAATTCCTTTTCATAATCTTGCTTGGGAGAAGCTCCATTGGTTTCTTAAATTCCTCATTCCTAAACTCATTGTCCGTAACCCGCAACAGGATCAATTAGACGAACTACTCAATAGTATTGATTTAAGTACCTACGGCATTGAAAGGGTTACTCTCAATCAGGCGATCGCTCTTGATGAATCTACCACAGAAGTTGACCCCCAAAACCCCAATCCCAGGGGATACTACGAGGAAGAAAAAGAATATGACACCCTCGATGAAATTATCAATGCTTTTAACCAAGCTCATTTTGGACAGTGGGACGCAACTCCAGAGGAACAAAAAATTAAACTGGTTAATCTGGCTCGTAATGTTGCCCAGAATCCTGATTATCAAACCCAAGTAGTCAACAATCCCGACCCACAAAATAGCCGCTTAGCTATCAGTAAACTGATTAAACAAGCGATTAACCAAGAACGCCGTAAAGAACTGACTCTCTATAAAAACTATGCCTCAGATGCCGATTTTCAGAGGGCGATCGAAAATAGTATTATCAGTATTTTAGAGAAAGTTATCAATAATTCTGATGAATTAGCAGGATGAAAAACCTGACTACAAATTGGGTTTCAGCCGGTCTGACCCTATTATTAATCCAAACAGCGAAGTGAAGCCGAGCGAAGTGAAACGGAGCTGGGCGCAACGCAGCGGAATTAACTACGGAGTGGAGGTGGGCGAAGCGAAGCGGAGCCGAGCGGCACGGAGTAACCGACCGAAATTTTCCCTCTTGTCTTAAAGGGCGATCGCTCCTTGGCGCAGCTTTGCTGACCACTCTTTGATAACTCCTTCCTTTCTAATACCCTTTAGTCATATCGTTTTCACATTTTTGGCTCAAAGATTTAGTTTTGTGTGCGTTTGCCTTGGCAGTGCTTTGTGAGCACGCGGTCTAATCCTTGGTTAAATTCATCAGGGGTTAATCGGCAGATGGGTTCGCGCTCACTTATTGGTTTGGTTAAAACAGGAATTGTTTTTGATTTTCTCAACCATGAACCAAATATTTACAACCTAATCCCATAAACTTGTTAGGATTGAATGGGTTTGTAGATTTACATAGCAAGCGAAAGAGTAGCGGCGAAGTAGAGAAGAAATGAAAACCATCAAAATTTTTCTAGCATCCTCATCTGAATTGGAACAAGATCGGAAAGAATTTGAAATTTTTATCAACCGCAAAAATAAAGAATATATAAGAAAGGAGATCTTCTTGGAGTTGTTGCTTTGGGAAGATTTTATAGATGCTATGTCTCCAACTCGCTTGCAAGATGAATATAATAAGGCAATTTCATACTGCGATGTATTTGTAAGCTTATTTTATACTAAAGTCGGCAAATATACAGAAGAAGAATTTCTGAAAGCTGTTGAAACCTTCAAAGCTAATCAAAGACCACTGATTTATACCTATTTCAAAGAATCATCAATTAGTTTAAGTGAAATCACGTACGACATTATTAGCTTACTCAACTTTAAGAGAAAACTAAGCGAATTAGGTCATTTCTCCCAGGTATACAGAGACATCAACGAACTAAAATCTCTTTTTAACAAGGAGTTAGATAAGTTAATACCAAAATTAACTAACTCAGTTATAGTTACTTCTCGTCAATTCGATGTTTTTCTCTGTCATAATATCCAGGATAAACCTCTAGTCAGAAAAATTGCTCGGCAACTTCAGCAACTAGGACTTAATCCTTGGTTAGATGAATGGTATCTTCAGCCTGGTTTGCCCTGGCAGCTAGAGCTTGAGAGGCAGATTAGAAATATCAAGTCAGCCGCTGTTTTTGTGGGTAAAAGTGGTTTGGGTCCCTGGGAAGAAATGGAAATTGACGCTTATTTACGCCGCTTGGTCGAGCAAGGGATTCCTGTTATTCCGGTTCTGCTTCCCAATGCACCTGAACGACCAGAACTGCCGATTTTTCTAGAGGGAATGACTTGGGTTGACTTTCGAGCTCCTGAACCTATGAATCGATTAATTTGGGGGATTACTGGAAGCAAGCCTTCTCCAGATTCTGTAAAATCCCTTAAACAAGCTGAACGTGAGGAAGAATTTAGGCTATTACTTAATGAACTCTCTTCACCAAGGGTTGAAGACCGCATTCGAGCAGTAAAAGCCTTGGGAACAGATAGTTTAATTGACTCAGAAATTAAACTAGCTGTTTCCAAGATAACTGATGCACTGAGTGATGATGATAGGCGCGTTCGTATACCTGCCGCTAACACTCTAGGACAAATAGGTGAAAAAGCTAAGGAAGGAGTGCCAGCTCTCATTGCAACTCTTCAGGATTCGGATGTAGGAGTTCGTAAGAATGCTGCTAAAGCTCTTGGAGATATCGGTGATAAAACAGCTTTATCAGCTCTCAATGAGGCTCTCAATGATACTCTCATTCATGATGTTGTTAATACAGCTATTTTGAAAATTAGTTCGGTACAAGAGCAAAAACTGGTACAAGAGCAAAAACTCCAGGAGCAGTATTCCGTTTGGTGTCAACAAATACGGCAATCATTATATGATTCAAATAGCGCAAGTCTTGCAGATTTTCCAGATGTTCATCGCAATTTTATTATACAAAAATTGAGCAAAGATCTTGATTTTCTGAATCTAGTTTTTCACCAAAACACAGTGACATTCGAAGTAAGTGAACGAGAAAGAATAAATGGCTTTAGAGAAGCTTGGCAGGAGACAGAAATCGCAATGCAGCAACATAATATAAGTAAATTTAGAAATGAAGCAGATAAGCTGACGCATATTTTGTGTCAAGCACTTAACTTTAAATTACTAGAAAATAATTCAGCAACTCAAGGTCAATTTTACGGGAGAATGATTGATGCATCTAATCCAGCGTTTCAGCTCAATATTCGTCCAAATTTTCCATTGATTTATGCCTGCAAGATAGAATCGAGTGAGAAAGATACTTGGAAAATTAGTGGATTGTTGAATAATTTCGGAATAAACGCCGACTACTTTGCACTACTTATTATCTTTGGCAACCATCAACAAATTCGCCAGCAAGTTCGTAAGTCTCCATATAAGAATGACTTTATTGTTCTTAACCATGATCAAATGTGGGATATCCTAGCTGCAAAATCCCCTATTCAACAACTAACCAACTGCATTCTAGAGCAGATTGATTTGGTGGCAGTCTCGCCTTATACATTGGGAGGACCAGTACCAGAAAAAATGTTTTTTGGTCGAGCAGAAGAAGAAAAGATACTCCTACAGAATATTGCGCGAAATGACTACGCCCTGCTTGCCAATCGAAAGACTGGTAAAACCTCATTGCTCAACAGAATTTTCCCTCGCCTCAAAGCTATTCCAAATTTCCAAGTTTTTAATTGTGATTTACAGGCAGTGTACGATTATGAGAGTTTTTTCGGAGAGTTAGCTATATCATACTCAGAATTTGAAGAGGAAATTAGTAGACTTAGTGAGCCTTCCCCATTATGCTTCCGTAAAGTGACGAGCAATATCAAGCAACACAACAGCAATCGACAGATTATCTTTATCTTTGATGAAGTTGACGAGCTTCTAGCATATGATATACAAGAAAAAGAAAAACTCTTTAAAACTTTTCGGACTTTATCACAGCGTGAAAACATACGTTTTATTTTTAGTGGCACAACAACACTCGTCAAACGTGTTCGTGATCCAGACTCACCTTTTTTTAACTTTTGTGACTTGATAAAACTTGAACTCCTTGAAAAAAAAGCTGCCCGAGAACTTATAACTGTGCCGATGAAGACACTAGGCGTAAAATTTGATAATGAAGCAGAAATTGTTCAGCGTATTCTTGACCTAACGGCTCGACATCCTAATATCATTCAATATATCTGTGACTCATTAATTAAGTCAATTAATGAGAAGCAAGAACGAACAATTACAAAGAAAGATCTTGATGGTGTGGTTGCTTCCAAGACATTTTATGAATATTTTGAAAGCTTGATCTGGGGACAGTCCACGGTACTGGAAAAGTTAATAGTTAATGCCATGTGGTCTTATCGAGAGTTTACTGAGTCGGAAGTTATAGAGGAGTTCAAGCATCGAGGAATACCAGTTGAAGGAGTAAAAGCCAGCTTAGAAATACTGCTAACCTATTCAACCTTGAGTAAAAAGAACGACAAATACTTTTTCACGTTCCGCGAATTTGCCAAGCTCATGGAAAAGCGAAGTAACATCGAGGCATTAACTGAAAAATACCAGCGAGAAGTAGAGAATTTTGAATAATGACAATTTTTAAAGCTAGTGGTGCACTAAATCCAGAGGATCATCGTAACATTATTGTCCATCGGATAGAACTTGACGAAATTATTACTCATATTGAAAATAAGGATGAATATCTTGTTCTCCAAGCGCCAACTCAGTCGGGAAAGACTACACTACTTTACCAAATTCAATCTCGCTTGCATCAGCATGGTTATGGCGTAGTCTATCTTGACCTTTCCCTGCTAGCTGACCTAGAACCAGCTCAATTTTACCCAATGTTTTGTACTGAGATTCAAAATGGACTTGCTGAGTTGATAGTTGACAATACAGATGCAAACCCAGCTCCTGAACAAGTTATTAATCAAATATCATTTTTCAAATACTTAAGGTTAGTTTCTGAAAAAACGCAACAGATACGAAAGCTAGTCTTTATGATTGATGAACTTAGCAATTTATCTGATGAGCTAACTACTCCTTTGTTTTCAACTCTGAGAAGTTTTTTTACTCGTGGTAGAAGCATATCAAACGACCGTGATTACTACAAAAAAGTCATATTTATTTTTGCTGGAGATCTCGACTTAGACAAGCTAATTCAGGATAAAAACTCTCCGCTTAAAAATATCTGTAAGACTTTTACACTTAATGATTTTTCCCAGGAGCAAGTAATTGAGCTTGCACAAAATCTCGCAAACTTTACTCCTAAGATAATTGAGGTCATTTCCGGTTGTGTTCATCAATGGTGTGACGGACATCCATATTTAACCCAGCGTCTTCTTGGGTTAATTGACGAAGGTCAGGAATGCCAAGACGCAAGTAGTGACAGTCTTCCTGTAGTGATCGAACAACTAGTCAAAGCGGACATTCTTCAGGGAAGTAATCCCAACCTGACACATATCTACAAGTACCTGACAATTGGCGGCGATTCCTACTGTCAATCAGTTTCTCAAATCCTTCGCAGCAAACCAGAAGAACAGAGCGAAAAAGCACCTCATGCCCAACAACTTTTTCTAATGGGAATTATCAAACGATCCAGTGACCTACGCCTTGTGATTCGTAACAAGATCTATGAGGAAGCATTAAAAATATTTTTTGATGAATATCGACTCCAAGGTAAAACATGAAAGATCTTCAAAAATTGTTAAAAGAAAAACCCTTTCTAGGCATTTTTCTTTGTGTCACAGTCATTAGCTTAACCTTTTCTCCCGTCTTGGCAGAGCCTGAAGCTCAAGTAAAACCTGAGACTAAACTCCTCCGCTTAGAAACTTTTACCGACCGTAAAACATTGAAAGAGGGTGAAGAAATTGGGATCAAGGTTTGGATAGATGCTGACCAAATAGATCGCGCTACTGTGACAGTTTTTTTCCCTGAGAGTCAGCTAGAGTTGAAGAAGGATATTTCTTGTCAGAATGTGCTTAAGCAAAACTCCTCTTGTGAAGTGGATCTTCCTAGAAGCAAACCTGTGAACTTCGCATTTACAGGAAGAAAAAAAGGTAAATTCAGTGTACTTATACAAGTTTCAGGAAAAAACAAGAAGACAAACAAAGAAATAACTGAACGCCAACAAATTCAGAATATTGAGGTACAAGCGCAAGCTCAGTGGTGGGATAAGCTTTTGTCTAGTCCCTTACTTGGGGTATTTATCGGTGGAGCTTTGACAATCGGAACCACAGCATTTGCTAATTGGCTTCAGAGTAAGTGGGCAAAACGCCTACGCAGGCAGTGGATTTTGACGAATCTACCGGCACAGCTAGAAGTTACTCGGCAAGCAATTTGTCAAGGACGTGAGACAGGATTTGAATTGTGGATGGATAAATTGCGAACTGAAGGATATTATACTGAACTACAGCAGTTTGCTAGACAAAAACCTGGTCAGGAAAATCTAGCTGAGAGATTGTTGAACATAGCCTTTCGCTTACGAGACTACGAACGCGATCGTAAAGGAACATATCGGGATGTAAAAGAAAACTATCGAGAGATTGCTGACGATCTCGCTCAAATTATTCGGGTATTTATCTCTTCGTAAAATGACTCCGTATAGGGGTCGAGCCGAGAGTGCGATGTAGAAAGCTGAGTGCTATAGGATTCTAACAATCCTAATTCTGAGCGGAGAACCGTTTCTCCCAGTAGAGTCTGTCCTATTGTTCCCACGTAAAA
>JAAUYA010280087.1_pt1 | contig 10207 bp, 4 predicted proteins | sample 7278161 | NCBI WGS metagenome assembly JAAUYA01 (sample SAMN14350120, study PRJNA611818) | marine sediment metagenome | isolation source: surface marine sediment (3m) | place: French Polynesia: Moorea | collected 2018-08
CTTCTGTGAAATGCTATGGAAAGGCAGTGTCGTAACAAATGAGGTATATATTGCTACTGTAGATCTCTAGTACTTTACCTATTTTGTTACCTATGGATAAGAATGTGGAATTGGCATTGATCCAGAATATATGTCCAGGCAAACTAGAGATATTATATGTCTCTACAAGTGTCAACTTTCCCACAGTTTTTAACATAGATTTGGCACTTTTTTTGGTGGGGGGGGGGCAATGACCTTTGATACTTGCAGCATCATTAGATGATTACATAGTACATAATACATACATTGCATTCATTACATGAGGGCGAGCGGTCATCTACCAGCTCGAGCTGAAGATATGAGATGATAGCTGATAATGTTTCCTCTTTCAGCTTGTGTATGTTGAAAGTGTTGATTACGCCAGCTCAGCATGGAAGGTAAAATTAACATGTATCTTCAAATCAGATATAAGTTATAAGCTATGGTTGTCAAATTCCTAAGAACGCACTATTCAAATCGCTTGACTTAGCATGGGTAATGAAGGCATACTCCTAAGATAATTTCATTTTTCCCCTCTCCAAAGGCTACAAATCCTGTTTAAATTAACAGGCCGTTGTTCACTTTTCTTTACATTATACATACCCATACTTTTGTGTTTAGAAATTGGTGGCACATCGTAACAAGTTTGTGACTGAACGAGCAATCATCCAATACTTTGGTCTCATTAAAAATAATATGATGGATATTGAAGCAAAGCGGCATATTGATACACCAAGGGAGCGCAAACTTTTTTATCAGGTAATGAATAAACCTGCTTTTGCATACATCAATAGGGCACTGAGTTCAGCCTCGCAGAAATTCGTTATATTTTCCCCATTGTCTTGTCCCATTAACGTTGTTGTATCAGCAATAGATTGGCACATAGGTTTAGGTACAAAATTACGGATTGGTTTACTCAAAGGCTTACATCAAAATGGACGTACACCTATTCAGCTATTTCCTGTCACTAATGCATACACCCATTCTTTTGTTGTTTGCTCGTGCATATTATGCATTTTGGCTGCCAATTGCAATTAGACCTGAATGCCTACACTTTGCTGTAAGAATTTTGGACAGAAAGTACTCCTCTTTCATGTAAGCCTGTGTACTAGTATAGTAAGTTTATTAGATTTTGTTTCATTTGTGGTTTTCCCTTACTAAGAGGATACACCTTTTGTCTCCAGGTTTTTCACAAGTTGGACAGCATTGAAGCTTTTCTTGATGGCCGTCCACCACCAGTCAGATGCTCGGGTGAAAAAAGAGACTTCATCATGAGTATACGTAAAGGTCCTCTGGAGGTATGTCTACCAGTATTTATAACATTTTCCATATTGTAGAGGATCTTTTCTGAAAGGGAAATTTCAAAAGGTATTGTAATGCTTACTGAGTCAGATGCCAGGAATTATACAAAAATATACCATCTACCATGAAAGTTTGCTTGCAAACTTTTTCATGTGGGGCCTAGTGCAAAGTCAACATTAATGTTTCTATGGTAGGCATAGACAACTATATATTTTTGGAAAGAGGAAAGCCTTATCCTTCCGAAAATGTATAGTTTCAATGGGCTCTATTAGCCCATCCATCTGGCTGTAATCAGGATTTCTCCCATTCTCCCCAAATTTCCCAGTAAGTTGTCATTTTCTTTTGGAAAGAGGAAGGCCTTTCACATGAAGCTGCCATGCACATCAACTGTGGATATTGCAAGCCATGTGTGTAATACCTAAACTGTGGACTACTGCCAGCAATATGTGAAATACTTCTACTCTGCAGGACCAAACATGTCTAAGATGGAGGATTACATGATTACACATGCATGCAACACATACTGAGTGATGTTTAGACAAAAAACTGAGTGATATAATGGTTTGGATACTGAAACATCCAAAGAAAGAACTGATGAGAATTAAAAGGCCTGTGCTCTGCACTAGGCCTAATTTTTGTCTTTCTAGAATGATACATGCACAGTAGGCTGTTTCCTTGTACATATTCTATGACCCGAGGGAAATAAAATAATTTCCCTGATCATCCTTTATGACAGATCGCCGTCCCTTGCTAATTACTCTCTTTCAAAACCAAAAAAGCTTAATTCTCTTCCGAGTCCTAGCTATTCCTTGTGTAGACCAGGCTGTGTCCTAATGTCTTGTACACCCTGTATAACCTCTTACACAAATCAAATTTAATTTACCAGCTCAAGGCTGATTCTGTCCCCAGAAAGATCAACCGTTTTAAGTTCTAGCCCTTTTCCAGCTACCATAATTTCTTGCATTTGAATTAATCCCCAAACTGTCTTTTCCTTGGCTAATTACTCTATCTTTCTTGCAGCAAACAGCTTCAGCTTATATTCAAAGGTTTTGCTCTTTAGCTAATTACTCTCCCCTTCAAAAAGCCAAATAGAACCACTTTATTTCCAGTATTATCTTTCTGATGTAGACCACGCTGTCACTTAATATCTCTTTTATTTTACCTGTATCGGTCTCCAGCATTATATAGGTGTTAGCAAACAGCCGACTTCAGGTCAAACCCTTTGTGCATTTGTAGATACCATTGTGGTAGGTTACTGTAACCAGAGCCCACTCCCAGCTCTGAATGAGATGCATGATATGACGTGATAGCTGTTATCCCGTTAGTTTCCTGCAGCCATAGCAGAGTAATTAACCTCAATTGATGACATGAACATTTCATTCAAAGTTTGAATGAAAGTCTCAATTTCAAACCTATGGTAATTCACTGTGTGTTATCGCAAAAAAGACTGCCAAACATACATTTTAAAACATCCATTTACTAACTGACCGAGCTGTCAACGGTGACCTTGAGCTAGAAGCTGATAAGCTTATACAAATTTACATGATAGTCACTACCTATTTACCAGTGCAATATTATTTCTTGATACAGGGTGACATATCTCGAGACAAACTATACAATCTTGCAAAGGAAAGAATAGACTCGTTACAAACTGCACTTACAAAGAGAACCAAAAGACTGCCTGAAAACGTTGATTTCCGATTCCTTCGTAAATGGATAATGGATGTTCGTGGATGGCCAGAATCTTGACAGGAATTTTTTTTTGAAAAACAGTCAGTGAATAGCTTTATCAATTTTCTGGTACCTCACATGCAAGAACCTAGGTAAGGTCATGCTGTGGGCACACTCAAACAGTTGATTGTACTATAACCAAAGCCCAATTGATTTTTAAGGATGGCCTGTAATTAAGGCTTTGAGGCATTTTAACCTTCTTTTCTGTGATATAATAGTAATCTTTTATGAGGACTTACTGTTAGCTGTAATATATACAGGTTTGTCTAATCACCGGTACCTTATAATACAGTTTTGCCTGTACACACAAGTGATACTGTTACAAACTGTCGGATGATCAGGGCCGACTCAGTTACTTCACCCGCTAATAATGCTAATTTTATGGATATGATCGTGTATGCTTTTCAAGATAATTATATACATATTCCTTTCCCCAGCAAATTGTCTATTTATTGTCTATTTCTAGAAATATAACATTTATAACAGATTCATTAAGAGGTAATGTGTAAGAAAACCAAAGAAGTAAAAAAAATCAAGATACAGTGTTTACTCCTAGTTTCCCCGTGAAACTATCGATAGCCCATGGACCTTGTGTTCATGAGTATTTTCAATGACCAAAGTATGAGCATATGTTAGGTCGGCAGGTTGGGGCACATCTCTGGGTCTATCTATCAGACAATACCGGTTAAGATGTGAATAGTGAAAATAACTTCTTATTTGTGCAACTCGCAGTATGTTTTATGGATGACAGATTCCAACTGGTTTTTAGCTGTTGGCTGATGTCGGAACGATGAAACATATGAAAGTATAAATTTATATAATCACACAATATTTTTAACGAAATAAAACTCTTACAAAAGGGTTGGTTTGAGACCACCTTAGTTCCCAAATCTTTACCTTGAAATTGATTGAAACAGGCATTGTTTTGGTCCGCCCATCGCCGGATTTCCGCCCATTTTCCACGGATGTCCGACCCCTCTGAGATCAGTACATATCTGCTAAGATAATGGATCTATATATGAGGGGGTAGGTCCCCTAGAAAGGATCAAAATTCTCCGAAATCAGTCCAAAATGGCCAGTTTCAGCCCCGCGAATGCTCTGTGAGAACAATCCCTGTTGAAAATGTTGAGTGTTCTCTAAGAACTATGAGTACAGAGACTCAAACTTCCCATAAAAATTATTAGTCTAAAGTGATCTGATCCAGTGATCCTGCTACCCTACAATTAAGACGTAACTTATTATCTAGAGTACTGCATTGTTCTCTAAGTTTTGTTCAAGCCGCCTTAGCCACTAACGATACATAAGCCTGATATAGTGTTATTTCAAGGATAAAGTTGAAATTATTATGGAATGTAGGCGACAGTCTGTTGATTCCTTGAATGGCGGATTAATGACGAGCCTATTTTGCCCAGTCGGTCAGTCAGGATTTTGAAAAATAAAAAAAAAGTCCAGTCATATGGATTTTTTTTCTTTTCTTCAAAAACATTTTCCATTGCATCGGTCGATCCGCCATTCAAAGAATCAACTGACCATGGCCTTATTGGCCTTATCTTCTCAATTATATTGTGACATTTACAAGTAATTACTTTGTGCATGGCTAGTTATCGACCGCGAAGCGAGGGAGATAATGTACTTGGTAGCATCCATCCGTATGTATGTCTGTCCATCCGTCGGTCCGTTTGTGTGTCTGTCCAAGCTCTCCGAGTGCAGCAAAAGGCAATTACTCTCAAATTTGGAGTAAAGGGTGGTCATTACCGGTCCGAGGTATTGTCTGTAATCGGTGGGGGGTATGCGGATAATCTCACAGATGCGGTCGATCGGCTTTTAATCTTTGTATTAAAAATGGAAGCCATCTTGTCCTGCCACATCAGACACATTGTTTCCCTACAAGGCTACATTCAACATTCATCAAACACTTTTGTGCTATCACATTTGATAGTATCTAACAAAAAGGTCTGACTGGATAAGGCTGGTATTTGCCCACTCGTTCTTATTCAATGGCGAGGTTTGTCATACACATTCATGATTGAACTTGCCCAACTAATGGGGCCTACGTTATTCAAGACCAGCCGATGAGCACAATCCAGTCCTTTTTCAGTCAGACCCCTTAATTAATATTTAATAGTACTTTGACATTAATTTCAGAAGTATTGTGTCAGAGTACTGGAACAAAGAAATAAACTATATCAAAACTTTGAACTTGCCTAGGTCTTTACCATCCAAGGGATCATGCTTCAAATGAATGAACATAGCAGACTTTTCCAGAATGCGAAATTCACAAAGTGGGCAAACTTGAAACCCTTCATTAATTTCCCACTTGTTTTCCAGACACCAGATCCTGCCTTGATTTCTTCTTGATGCATGTTATTTCCACATCATCTTCACCATTTTTACGATCTTGCCCCGGATGAGATCTCTTGTTCAAGTTGTTGGATGGATCAGGACCTGGACCAGATATCTGCCTGGCATGATCTGGACCAGACCTCTGCTTTATGGGATTTGTATTCAGACTGGATCTTTGCCTGACAGGATCTGGATTCGGACCTGCTGTTTGCTTGACGGAATCTAGATTTGAGCTCAATCTTTGTTTGGCGGGATTTTTACCAGATATCTGCTTGACCGGACCCGGATGCTGACTTGATTTTTGTTTTACATCTACAACCATGACATCATCTTCCTCCCTTGTATCTAAAATGTCTTCCCTCTCCCGAGCCATACCCCCTTGTGTTGCGTCCTGAGATGTATCAAGATGGGCTGTCATAATGTGTTGGATCACACTCGGAGACCACGGACTTGAAAATCCACACAATTGACATCTTCGAATCTTTTTGTTGAGAAAGCGCCTCTTCAAATTTGTGTTAAAAATTGTGTTAAAAGTTTTAATCGCTCTTTTGGGATTCGGGCCTTTTGAGCCTGTGATTATTACATCAGTGTCAGGTACTGTCTGATCAAGATACATTCCTTTGCGGATGATATTTTGACTTGTCGCTTGTCTTTTCCTTTTCTTTCCCTTTATTGGTCTTTTACCAGACTTCATGGAATCAGACTTTTCTTTGGTGGATCCAGTCATTCTTGTTGCTCTCAATTTGTTATTATTTTTCAAATCCACCATTTGACTTTTAATCACACTGTTACTTTTGGCTGCAGATCTCCTTCTGGACTTTGCTACAGTTTTACGTTTGATTCCATTCATACCAAATGGGCAGACATGGTTTTTTAAAAGGTTTTCGTCCCCAAATTTTGAGCAACATTTCTGGCACTGATGTAAAACTTTGTAGAATTTTGTAATAATTTTATCAATGCACTCATGTTCAATGATTTTTGGTTTAGATAGAAACTCAGAATTGCAGAACTTGCAAACATACAAAGTCTTATTCCTCTTTCGGAGGCTGGACCTCGTGGATGATATAACAATTTCTCCATCATCACTACATTGTTCTACATATTTTCTTCTTTTTCCTTTTGAAGGCTTTATTTCCTCATCACTCGTGGAATGATTAGAATAATTTCCTTCTTTCACATCGAGTATTTTTCTTGCTTTTCCTTCTGGGGAAACAGCATCACATTCTGTGTTCTTTTTTTCAATGTTGTTATTTAGACTTTTTAGGTCTTTCTTGTCACCCAAAGTTTGTTGCTTTCTTATCGTTGATGAATCCTTTTCATTTTTTGACTCAATGGAACTTACGTTAAAAGTCTTTGTCTCTTGTGTGTTGTTGTCGTTTGCAATCTTTTTGGGTGTAGCCTTGTCATCTAACTCTCTGATTCCATTCAATGCAGAAAAATCATCTAATGAAGTATCAGAAATATCTCCTGAAGTATTTCCTGATGCTGCATCTGTTTCTGATACTTGTATCAATTTTGGTTCCACACTTTCTTGAGCCATGTTGCTAGCTTTTGTTAATATATTAACACTGTCATAGATGGCCGCATCATCAGTTGACTGTGCTAAACATTTTCTTACTTCTATTTCTGAAGAGGAAATATGAGAATCGTTCATGGGACTTTGTTCATCTTCTGGTTCAGCAGTACCGCTAGATATTGTTGAGTCTTGTTGACTGTTGTCTTCAAGTCTTTCACCTTCACTTCTATCAAACTCTTTTTCTTGTGATGGGGTGTCTTTCAATGCATTTTTATTCTCCCCTAATACTACTCTTTTAAATATTTCCAGAAGAGATTCCTTTGCTCTGGCAATTCTTTGATTGGCCGCATCGCTGATATTGATATCATCACTACGTTGAGCTGACCATTCTTCTTGTGTAGAACTAATGTCAAACTCATTTACATCCGTTGGATTGTCTTGATTTAGACATCTTTGCTCAGTATCGCCCATATCTTGTCCTTGTTTCCCCTTCGATGCAAAGCCTTTTCTTGACCTTGCTAAACCGACATAAGTTATTTCTATATCTTCTTCATTGATATCATTTTGGTTTTTGTTGGGGATTTCCTTGTTGTTTGGTTCTGTTCCTTTTGATACCATATCCTCTCCTGCTCTTGATATCTGTACAGTTTTTGCTTGTGCGCTTTCTCTTGTCGTGTCAATTATTTGCTTTTTATCACTGCTAGTAATGATGTCATCATCGGAATATTTTCTTGGAGTAGAATCAATATTGAATCCAATTGAGTCCTGTTTACTATTTTCATTCATAGTCTTGTTATGTTTATCTCTGTTACGATTTCCTTTGTCCGGCTTTCTAGAACAATGACCGGATATATCTGAGTTCTTTTCACCAATTATATCTGGGCCTTCTTCATGTTCATCCTTTATATCTTCCTGTTGAGAACCTTTAAATGAAGGAGCAATCTCTGATTGAGTGACATAATTTTGTTTCTTGTCTTGTAATTCCTTCACATTTGGTTGTTCAGTTCCTTTAAACAGATATATGTTCTCTTGAGGAGTTTGTCCTGCCATATCATCGATTTGGTTTATGTCACTATCAGCTGTGTCTTCATCGACACAAAATTTTGCTGTTTCCTGAGTGTAAAATTCATTTGTGCCCCTGCTCTCGATTAATGTTTTGTTATGTGCCCCGTCATCGCCTGGAGATGGGTTTCTTTTAAATGTAAAGCAAGTTTCCTCTCCTGACTCTTTGAGAGGAACTTTGGATACTTTTGAGTTATTTGGACTAACAATAACAACTTGCATTTCATCCCGGTCCTCCTGCTCTCGCGGTCCTTTCAATGGAGTAGCATTTTCCTTCGATATTGGAACCATTCGTTTCGCAAACATGTTTTTCATCGTGTCCCTGGTTGGTTTCTTGTCAATGTCTTCGGTCACCCCACTGTCAACCCGTCTTGGCAAACTTTTTCTCGATCTCTTCGTTCTGATGGATTTTCTTGTCTCATCAATGGTATAATTGATTGCTTCATTTACTTGCTTCTTGCTCTGATCCTCTATATTCCCATCACATGACATCTTTGATTCATTCTCCGCTTGAATTGAAATAATATTATGGACTTCATTAGTCTCCTGTTTCATGTTGTGATTTAGATCCTTATCCTGGGCATTCTCATTATTGTTACATTGATTTCCTGTTACAACAATTATTTTGTTAAGGTCATCTTTATTATCTTCCTCTTTGATGTCGTTCATTGCAGAAATGTCATGTACAAGGGCTTCGGCTGTGTTTAAATTTTGTCCAGATTTTGGATTTACTGCATTGCTAACTTGCATCTTTGGACTGTTATCCACCACATTTCTTGATTGTGTGTTCCTTTTGCAATCATGTTTTCCAAACTCATCAAGATTGCCAAACAGGCATGAGCAGAATACACAAGCGAATGCTGGCCTATTTTCTTGTTTTTCACTCCTCTTTGATTTTGGCTTGGCTACAGATTCAGCTTTGCTATAAACTTGCTGATTGTTTTTCTTTATGCTCTCTTCTTCATCATCACACATTTTCTTTTGTCTTATCTTTTTTGTGCTAGGTGACTTTTGTATTTCTTGCGTAGGTGTGTCTCCATCCTTTACAGATTTACCCAGGGTAGTAATTTTTGGCTTGACTGCTTTTCCAGATTTGTTTGATTTAGTTTTGACTATAGACTTAGACTTTCTTTGTAATTTTCCCTTCACTTCCTTTTCAGTTAAGCTGATCTTAATTTTGATGGGTTCTTGTTGGACTCCTTGCCTGGAGAGGATTTCATCGATTACAGATTTGGTAAATGTCTTTTCTCGTTTTATACCACTGTTCGATTTACTTTTAACAGTAGACTCAGACTTCCTTTTTAAAAGAGCCTTTGCATTGTTTTTCATGCTTTCCTTAATTCTTCCTGGTGTCTTTTTTATTCTTTTCTTTGTTGGGATATCTATCTTTGTAGTATTAGAATGAAAGACATCTGACAAAAGTTTTGAAATTGAATCCATTTTCGTGTCATCTTTATTTTTGCGTTTTCTGGTATGAAGTATTTTCCCTTTTTTGTCCTTAGGACGGATCGACACTTCTTCTTCAACCATTGTTTCTCTCAGTTCCTAAAAGTAAAAATATACATGATGTACAGCACATTATAGCAGACGGTGTAAGGATTTTAAATCTGTTGGGAATAATTGTGCCGATCATGCAATTTAGCCTATGAGTCAACTATGTGATTTTTACAAAACAAAAATGGTCCTCCAGGAGAGGGATGTCTTGTGACACTCTTTGATATTAACCCTTTTTAGAATCCCTATCTTCTCCGATTCTAGAGGTATTAGGAGTGAACACTCAATTTTGGCCTTGAGATCTTGGACACAAATCAGACCTTGCTGCTGGAATGACCCATCCGACAAGAAAATCAAATATAATTTTGAATACCTTCAGTGATACAAATGATTACAAAAATTCATAGCGAAAGCGTCCAATCAATTACAAAATAGGGAACGATTTATGGCCTCCGGGGTCTGAAAAGACTGTAAAGTTAATAATGGGGATAATACTGGCGTAAATCCAGATCTCTCATTCCCTCCCGCGTAAGCGGTCGAGGGTATGGAATCGGTCCCGTCTGTGTGTGTGTGTGTCTGTCAGCGCTCTCACGGCTGAACGGTTTAAAGTACAGACCTAAAATTTTGTGGACGTATCACTGTCATTCTACATCGAGAAAAGCCAGTACAAAACCTGGTAGGAGCCTGGTAGAAGCCCAGTGACTTCACATATACCAAAAGCCAGTAGGTGACCAGTACAAG
>JAAUYA010239212.1_pt1 | contig 10195 bp, 5 predicted proteins | sample 7278161 | NCBI WGS metagenome assembly JAAUYA01 (sample SAMN14350120, study PRJNA611818) | marine sediment metagenome | isolation source: surface marine sediment (3m) | place: French Polynesia: Moorea | collected 2018-08
AGCACCGCCCAAGGTAAGTAGAGCACCGACTAGCAGCGATATCCCTTGGAAAGCAGGTGAATTGTAAACTGGTAGATAAGGAACGATGATAGCCAATGCTCCGGCAATAATTAGGATTACAACTATCTTGTTGGTTGGTTTGGCCCAATCTTGATCGAATCCTGGCAATGTAATCATTCCCCGCTCTATGGCTCTGAAGAATAGTCCACAGAAACGGACCAGATAGTAAGTAATCACAATTGTCAGGATAATTATGAATAAGTTGGGGAAAAAATTAACAAAACCTGTACCAACCCACTGGAGAGCATTGTAAAAAGGTTGGCGAAATTTGACTCCGAATTGTCTAGTTTGAGCGAAAATACGAAAAATAAACGAAAAATAAGCATATAGAAAAGCAAGCAGAATTACGAGGCGAATAAACCCAATCAACCTCAATGCAATCTTGATTTGAGTTTCAACAGAAAATAGTTTCAGTCTTTGAATTCTTACCTCTCGAGTCCTTGTACGCCGAGCTTCAATAAATTTCCGAGTAATAGATTCTAACTTAAAAAGTAGGACGATTAGGATAACGAGTACTATAGTCAAAACTAAGCTTAAAAGAATATCCACTCCTAAGCTTTCACGACTTCGCTCTTCTCGGTATTCAACAATGGCATCTTTAATGGTTCGGAAATATTGACTGGCCAGTTCATCCAGGGGTTGATTGGCAGCTTTCGCATCATCATTAGTTATCCCCAGGATAATTACTTTGTCCTGCTCCTCATCTTGGGCAGTGATCAGGATTACCTCTTCAAAATCACTAAGCTCAAAAGAATCAAGAGGAATGGAATAATCCTTAGCAATTCTTTCAATTTCTTTAGTTGCCAATTCAGCTCGCTGCTCGGCAGACGTCGTCCTACCACCGACTTTGATCGTAAACAGAGTTTTTCCATCTAAAATAACGGGAAATTCCTTGACCTCAATCTGAGGAGTCTCTGTCTCTGGTTTTGATTGATTCTTAGGAGTATCTAGCGCAGTTTCAGGGGTAATTTGCGCAATAATAGCCAAATCACTGCTATAATCGGGTTCTTTTAGGGAGATGTTGAAGTTTTCCTGTCTATCACTTGTAAAATTACCTTGGGCAACAGAAGGAGTTAACCAACTATAGCTGAAAATTAGTAATGTACTTAAAGTAATAACAGTAAGGAATTGCCCAAATGTTTTGATTGTTTTTGTAATCCTCATTTCTAAAAAGATTGAGATATATTCTGAGCGCTACTTATTTTTTTGGTGAAGGCGGTTAGATACTAGGACCGTTTTCTTGATTAATCTAATCATACATGACTGGGATGGTTATTTAGGCAACAATTTTAATGTCTAGCTTGCGGCGATCACACCCCCGTGTACTACTGATTGATTGTCAAAATACTTGATTGTGGATTGAGATTGGCGATCGCTTTTAGGGTACTTTCCCAGAGACAATCTGCTCTAATCGTTCGCTTAACCATGCTATTAAAGCAGCGCTCGCCTCTGCTGAAATGCTGATTAATCTATACAAAGCTACCGTAACTAATACAGTAGCAGCGGGAAATTGACTTCCGTCTAAGCTAGCGATCGCCGTGGCTTCAAATACCCCCATGCCACCAGGAGCACCAGGTACAATTAACCCTAATAAATAAGCAAAACTAAATACACTTATTAGCTGAGGAATTGCCCTAATGTCTACTGACATTAGAGCTGTACATACAAACAAAAAACCTGTTCCTCTCAAGAGTAAAAATATTAATTCTCCCAGCAGTGGCAATAAGGGATATTTATTTAGTTTGGCTATTTCTATTTTTCCTCTAGATTGGCTTATTTTTTGTAAAATGGGATTAATAATCCGTGGATGAATCAGAATCAAAATTATACTTAATCCAACAAATTCTAAGCCAAAAATTTCCCAACTAGGAGCAATTTCAATTAAACCTAAAGTACTACTTGTTAAAGCTAATAATAATGCAGCAATAGCCATTAATAAAGGTTCTAATAATACGCTTAGACTGGCAACAGCAATGGAATTGCCATTTGTCTTTACCGCATTTATCCTGCCATAGAAATGCCAAACATTACCAGGTAAATATTTTGCTACATTAGTAATCAAATAAATTTTTAGAGCTTTTGAGCCTGTTAAATAACAATTAAAATCATTTAAGATCCAAATCCAAACCCAACCTGAAAAAACATAAGCTAATATGGTGATAATTAAGGCACAAAATAACATTATCCATCCATAACCATCAATTCTGATTGCAACTACTTCTTGCCAATGAGCTTGTAAGCTTTCAAAAATAAAGAATAAAGTTGCTCCTAAAATTAACCATCGTAAAAAAGGTTTAAGTTTTTTCATTTGTTAGTAGTTAGCTATTGATTAGCCCTCTGATAAAAATAAAATCAAGTTGAACTGAGAAAAAGACCAAAATTTTACCTCTTGCTTAACTTCTGCAAAAAGTCTATTGATTGCTATGTTCGGACTCCTTTTTATCTCTAACTTTGGGACAAAATCCCAAATATGGTTTAGCAGTAGAGCAGTGTTGGGGGAGACAAGGATGATTGTAAGCTGGTTCGCTTTCTATAGGTTGAGGAAATTGACCAAAAACCATCTCGCAGCTAAAATCTTCAAAATTAGGGGTCATGGTTACAGGAATACCAAATGAATGGGTAAAGAAGTCTTGGGTAGGCACTTTACACATATTAATGCACATCCCTACACAACCACTATGTTCCAAATATCTACACTTACGGATATGGACGCCACTTTTTTGAGTTCTTAACTGATTATCTTTGCCAACTACTTCTACTTCTGTTATCTCACAAGGACCAACCAACCATTCAAATAACAACATGGCAAACCAGGCATTCCACTCGCAGACTAATTTACCTGGGGAAACAAGAGTGCGAATGAGATAAAGCACTGGGGCTGGCACTAGAGAGTGTAAGACAACAGCAACTATTTCTTGTTGTTGCTTGGCATTACGACCTTGCATAATTTGTTTGGATAAATCAACAAAACCTTCATAACCTTCTAGTTTTGTCTTGTTACCTAGTGCTTTTGCCATCTTACGAGAAAATAACTTGATAAATAGTCTATCGAATAGGTTATCTTGATAAACTTCTTTGTCTGTAGTATTCATTATCTTTTTTTGGTATTAGCAGTAATAGTAGCGGTTGTTTTAAATTTTCAAGGAGAATAATGAAAAAAATCAGAAAAAAGTGATCATAAAAGAAGGCATGAAAACAAATTACAAATATGTTAGCAATTTTGCACTGGAGTTAGCGAAGTAAATAATAGCATTAAATGTGGATTTTTCCAATACTGCGAGAGTTTTGGATGTTTCTAAGTATGTAGACAATTCTGGGGGGAACAAGACAAGGAAGACAAGGTTTGTAAGCTCCCTCCCTACTCCTCTGTTGCCTCAGCGATATGATCTCTATCCTAATTCGGTAGCGGCTCACGTAGCTAGGCTAGATATTTTTCCACGAGGCAAACTAAGTTATCTGTCCAATATTCGGCTGTTTCAGCACTTTGGGATTCTACCATCACCCGAATCACAGGTTCAGTACCAGATGCTCTCACTAAAACCCTGCCTTGGTTTTCCATCGCTGTTTCTGCTGTAGCGATCGCCTTTTGCAGTGGTTGACATTCTTGCCAATTGAGGCGACGTTGAGCGTCTTCTATCTTAACATTTCTTAATAATTGAGGGTAGGGAGTAAAGCTTTGCTCAACTAAGGAGGCTAAAGATTCTTCTCGTTGCCTTACCAGAGCAGCTAATTGTAACGCCGTTTGGATGCCATCACCGGAAACATGATGATGGTGGCAAAGAATATGCCCCGATTGTTCGCCGCCCAACATAGCTCCAGTTTCCCACATTTTCGCTTGAACGTGGCGATCGCCCACAGGGGTGCGCATTAATTTACCGCCAAGTTTTTGCCAGGCTAATTCAAAGCCCAAGTTAGCCATGACTGTGCCTACGAGTAAGTTATTGGGGAGTAATTGTTTTTCCTGGAGATATTGGCCCCAAAAATAGAGGATATAATCTCCATCAACCGTTCTGCCTTGGGCATCTACAGCCATGACTCGATCTGCATCGCCATCAAAAGCAAAACCGATGTCTGCTTGATACTCTTGTACTGCTGCTTGTAATTGCTCTAAGTGGGTTGAGCCACAATTAACGTTAATGCGATCGCCGTCTGCTTGATGATGGAGAGAAATCACTTCAGCACCCATTGCTTCAAAGATCGCAGGGGCTATTTCCACTGATGCACCCCAAGCTAAATCTAAGACTATGCGCATTCCCTGAAAGTCTATAGGTTGCGGTAGGGATGTTTGCAAAAAGTGGCTGTATTCATTGATGAGAGAGTGACGATAATGATTTTGACCCCAATTTAAGCCTTTGTCAGTCAAATCTCTTTGGTCATTTTGCCAGTTATCTTTTAAGATAGCTTCAATTTTGTCCGTGGCGGTTTTCTCTAATTTAGTACCATTATGGGCAAATAGTTTAATCCCGTTATCTTCAGGAGGGTTATGACTCGCAGAGATCATAATGCCGCCAATGGCTTCTGTTTTTCTGGTTAAGTATGCCACCCCAGGAGTAGGGCATAAACCGATATTCCATACTTCTAAACCCGTCGCCGTCAAACCGGAGGTGAGCGCCATAGCTAACATATCACTGGATTTGCGGGAGTCTTGTCCAATAATTATTACCTTTTGATTGGGGTTTAACTCTCGCCATAATTGACCAGCAGCTAATCCTACTTGTAGAGCCAACTCTGGAGTTAATAGTGCTCCAACCTTGCCCCTAATTCCATCAGTACCAAATAACTTATTTGATGATACTGTAGGTGATTTGGGTAATTGATGGTTAGAATTTAGCTCATTTTTACTAACATGCAAAGACATTACCATAATTTCAACTTCCTCACACAACATATTTATCTATGTTATATCTTAAAGAATAGCACTTTCGGGTTACATTGTCCCAGGGCGATTTGATGATGTCTTCTACGGTAATGGTATTAGGCAGCCGGGGCTAAAGCGTTATGGGCGAATCAACGGAAATGACTGGTTCATTTGCTTTATACTTGATTCCATGAGTTTTAAGTTCCCGGGTTAATTGTGTTTCTGTGATATGTATCATCCGCTGTCGCAGTTCAATCGAACTTTGAGTGGAGCCAAGAATAAAATAGGTTATTCTGGCGCGACTGATTTTCCGTTCAGGGTGTTGCAAAAAAACAATACTGGAAGTATCTGGCTCAATGCCAAAAAACGAGTTGATGTGTTTGGCAATGATTTGCCTGACTAGGGATTGTTCATACTCTTCTAACAACCGCTCGAAATCAAGGTAGGTCAAGATCATCACCTTCTTACCCCGAGTCACATTTTCAATTTCCCAATCCGCCATTTTCGAGTTCGGCACGATCAAGAGGGTGTTTTTGGCAGCAGTGCGAATTTTGGTAGAGCGCAAACCAATGGATTCAATGCGGCCAAAAGTTTTATCTGGGAGGCGAATGTACTCTCCACGAATGAAAGGTTTGTCTAAAAACAAGATCAGTGTCCCCAAAAGCTGCTGTAGGATACTTTGAGCGGCAAAACTAATGGCCAACCCGCCAATGGAGGCGCCAGCTAACAAGCCAGTCAAGGGAACTTCATTTTTGACAGCAAAAGCGGAGAAGGCAATTAACCCGATCATAAGATTGAAAATGGTTTCAACAGCTAGCAGAATTTCAGTGGCCTCTCCTCCTATCTTGCGGAATAAACTAATGCCATATACTTTAATAAATTGGTGGAATAAGCGAGAAAGAATCCAAGTAGCAAAAATTGTGAAGGCGAGATCTATCAAAAAATAAAGCCCACCAGCTAATAAATCTTTATGCTTCTCCAGCCAGAGCCAAGATAAGTAAAGCAAAAACCAAGTCCCAGCGCGGTTAATCCTATTTTTGATTGGCTCAATCAAATTTTGATAGATTTCCTGGCGCTGCTTAGGTAAAAAAAGAAATAAATTCAAGTGAATCAGGTGTGTAGTATATTGCCCGATTAAAATTGAGAGGACAACTAATATAAAGAAAATAGCAAAGTAAGAGAAGGGGGGATTAGTTAGTAACTGGTATACTCGCTCGTAATGGTTCATTGACTTTAGATTAGAGAAAAATTGCTCAACTATATCGAAATCTGTGAATCTATCCAAATTAGGTCTCCTATCTCGTAGCCGATCCCATTTTCAAGTAATTTCTGGCGGATATTTTCGCCAATGATCTGGAGTATTTGCAGGCGAAACTCTTTGGATAACTTACCAGCCGACGGCATAAAATATTTGATTTGACTTTGGGTGATTTTCCTTCCTTCTTTATTGATAATATCCTGAAAAGTTACGCTGAAATTGCGGCAGTCGATTTCAGTATTTTTGTTAGCATCCAAGAATAATTGGCGAATAAAAGCTTTTTTGGTGTCAGGAATATACTCAGAGAAATTGATCTTAGTGACATTGATCACCTTACCAGCTCCTGTAAAGTTTTCAATGTTGATCCCCGTCAAGTAACTATTAGGGACTACCATCAAAGTTCCCTTACCAGAAGTGCGAATTTTTGTGGAACGCAACCCTATGGACTCAACTTTGCCAAAGGTGCCATCCGGCAAACCAATATAGTCATCTACTAAAAAGGGGCGGTCAAGATAAAGAACAATTCCCCCAAGTAACTGTTCCAAGGTCCTTTGGGCGGCAAAGGCGATCGCAATGCCGCCTACTCCTAAACTAGCTATCAAACCCAATATATTAATCTCATGAGTTTGAGAAAAGATAGTGATAATAATGAATAAAAATAGGAAAAAAGCCAGCCATTGGCCAACAATTAATACATCTTTATTTAACCTGCGTCCACTCAGGGTGATCTTGGTGAGATAAATCTTAAAATAACGCTGAAATGACTGATAACCTAGCCAGCCGATAACTAGAGATGCCGATAAACCCACTGGGAGTTCAACGATATCGATGAAATCTATTTTAGGAACTAAATGTCCTGTTATTAATAAAATTACATCAGCAATCAACAGCAGAACGAATAACTCTAATAAGTCTTTGTCTGGTTCAACTATCGTTTGATATACTTCCTGAGTGCTGGAGGAAATGACAAGCTCTCGAATTTTTCGCAGTAAACGAGTCAGTCGAGGAAGCGCAATTATAACGAGAATTACAGCGAATCCGACTGGAATTAGTCGCCAGTTTATCGGTAAAATTTCCGCAGATAACATAAGCTCACTTGTAATTGTAATATAAATAGGGGTAGGAGTGATCTTCATTCAAGAGAAATGAAGAAAGTGTCTGTACGGCGAGTGCCCTAATTCTCTTGAGAGTTGTTCCCCTTATCATGATAGCTCCACCCGTTAAGCTCGGTAAAGGGAGAACTTTACCTAATCACAGAGGTTTTGTCCTCACGAGGCGATCCCGAAGGGATCTGCTTCGCAGCACGCTCTTGATTTGCTTAGACCACAAAATCCGTTAGAACCAGCTAGTACAGCGCGGCTTAAATAGTATACCCATTAAACACGCTCAGTTTAGACGCTTATCGCTACCCTAAAAGGCGAACTGCGCGGCTCGCAGCGCTTCGCTTCCGCTATCAATTTCATTATTAGAGTCTAAACTGTAGTTAGACAGCTAAGACCTTACCTTTATAAGTCCACTTAAATGGCTTTGCCATAGTTTGATTAAATACAGTTTAATTTATTAAACGACACTTAATTAGCCTTGAATTTCAATTCAAGGTAGGGCATAAAACAAGCGTGATGGTAATGACTATATCTTAAGTTGACAAAGCGTGGAAAGCAACGCACCAAAACCCTATTCTGCCGTGAGCCTGAAATTTTAATTCAAGATCTGGTTTGGGTTTCACTTTAAGTTGACACGAATGTGCGATCGCACTCTCCTCCAAGGCGATCGCCCTCCAGCAAAATCGATTGCTGTTAACTATCTACGGGAAATACTGTGAGAGCATAATCCACCAAGAATGAGACAATGGCTGGTGCGTTCCTCATTTTTTGTCAATATTGAGGCATAAATTTTCTCAAGGAACGCACCCTACGCAATAATGTTCGGTTAAGCCCCCCAGCCCCCAAATTTGGGGGAGCAAAATTGGCGAAAGTCCCCCGCCCCCCTTACCCCCCAATTCTGGGGGGAATTAGAGGATGCTTCGCTGTTTTTCAGAGGGGATTTAGGGGGCGAACCAAATAACTCTAGCTACTAACCGAACAGTATTGGCACCCTACGAGGCTCACCCTACAAGGCGATCGCTAAGGCTAATTAGCTCGGAGTTAACAGCAAAGAGTTTAATTTTGCTTGTCCAGTAACCAACGTCGAAATAATTCAACTACGATTTTAAATCTCCCATCAGTTTCTTGAATAACATCATGGCGTTCTAGGGTTTCAATAGCTTCCATTAATTGTTCTTGAGTTAGCTGAGTTATCTCCAGTAATTCAGCCTCAATTAATCCATCTTGATGGGGGGCGATCGCCTTGAGAATCTCTTGTTGTCCTGCGGCACCTTCAGCAGCCTGCTTCCAAATTCCTTCAAAGTAGTATCTTCCCAGTTGGAAGAACTCATCATTAATAACTGCCTCTAAATCTTCTAAGGTTAAGGTATTTTGCGGAGGAGTTGGTCGTTGCCAGAGTTTGTTATAGCGACTGACCATTTGAAAGCCAATTAATTGAACTAGATAGGGTTGTCCGTAAGTTAATTCGTAAATCCTCTCTAGAGTTTCATTGGTATAGGTAAGCGGAAAATCTTCGTTAGGTTCAGCTAATAAGTAATCGGTTGAGGCTTTATCCAGGAAACTCACTCGCATGGGTATAAAGCTGGCAAAAAATGGTTGGTTGTAATCGCCTACCTTTTCTTCCAGGGTATGTAATCCTGCAAAAACAAACCCTAATCTTGGACTCAGTTGTGTCCAAGTTCGGAAGACTCCTAGAAAAGTGGCGGGAATTTTATCGTTTTTAATTAACTCTTCTAAGGTTTCAAATTCATCAAGGGCAATAATTAAACCTTGGTGGGGTAAGGTTGCCAAAGCATCTTGTAAAAAGCCTTTGAAAGTAATTTGAGGAAACTTGAGTAAATCTTCTGTTTTAGGTGGCTCGATTTTTAAAGTTTTGGCTATCTCATAACCAATCGCCAGTAACACCTCACTGATACCGCCTTGAATGTCTCCCAGTCCTTGTAAATTGGTATAAACTAGGGTGACGTTGTCAACTAAACGCTGATTGATATTTTTTAAAATTGACGTTTTGCCCATACGCCGATGGCCATAAAGGAGAGCCGATTGCAGATTTTGACCGCCTGCCCATAACTGTTTTAGCTCTCGCAGGATATCTTCCCTGCCAGCAAACAGTTGCCCTTCTACTGGAGGACCAATGACGTAGGGCATGGCGATCGGTTCAGTAATGGCAATTTCACCAATATCTTTGGCGATATTTTGGAGGGCAGTTTGCCAAGTTTTGGCAATATCTAGAATTAAGTCTCGCTCAGCTTTAGGAACTTGCTTGGGGTTGGATGTTTGACTATTAACATTTATGATTTCTTGTAATTCACCAATAGCACGGTTGAGGGCAGAAGAACGGGCTAAGCGATTGGTTCCCCTTTCGATAAGTTGCACATCTTCTCTAACACGGCACAAAGCTCTCAGGATGTCCCAAGTGGTAGGGCGTAGGTAAGGTTCAACAGGAAAAGTTGGCATATCCAGCGTAGCTATGGTGGAAACATCTTCAGCGATCGAAAATTGACTCAGAATATCGGCTAAGGCATACATTTCTTCCCCGTAAAGCAAAGAGCGCACTGAGCTAAAGGCTTCTTTGGCTTTGACTGGTTTCCTTTCATGCAAGTACCAAAAACCCGCAGCTACCGCATGAGGAAGTGTATCTAAACGAGGTTCAGTATTGAAATGAGCTTTGAGATTTTCTCGCCAACGACCCAGAAAAAATAAAATTACCACAAATGGGTTAATCGCCCTAGATTTCATTTGATTGCCCAGAGAAACAGAGCAAAACCGAACTAAATCCCAATTATCAGTTTTTTCAGCAAGTTGAGAAACCCGATAGATAAGTTGTTCTCCAGGAATTTCTGCTAAGACTCGATTGGTAGCGGTAACAACCGGAATAAATTGGAGAGTGTAGGGTAAAAGTTGATTAAGATTATA
>JAAUYA010273550.1_pt1 | contig 10183 bp, 6 predicted proteins | sample 7278161 | NCBI WGS metagenome assembly JAAUYA01 (sample SAMN14350120, study PRJNA611818) | marine sediment metagenome | isolation source: surface marine sediment (3m) | place: French Polynesia: Moorea | collected 2018-08
AGATCTGCCCCAATTCCATGATCCGTCCTCGCCTTTCGCCCCTGACAACTTCTGTGAAGGAGGGATGCTATATAAAAAAAAATACATGTCCCTGCCGATTCATCATCTATTTCATGGCAATCTAAATGATTATGTAGGGACATTGTTTTCCTATAGCATTGCACAAGATTGGTTTGAAGTGTAGAGCCAATGTAATCATGAGGGGCTGGTGGGGCATGCCTAATCCCACTTCACACTTATTCTTTTTTTATCAAATCACATGATGTATCACACTTAAAGTCGGAACTGCTTATTTTGAGGTATCTGGTTTACCTGCAGCATTCCAAATACCCTGTGTAAAATTTCTGCAAAAATAACATACTTGGCACTTTTGATTTTAACAGTAGATAGTGTCCTATACTTTTTCTGAGCTCAATGCAACTGGGAAGCAATAACAGACATATACATGTATGATTCATAAAAAAGCTGTGCATTTTTGGACATACATGTAAAATGATGCAAAACTGGTGCATCCTTCCCGAAAAGTGAAGTGGTCCACTTCCTCACCACACATGGCCAAGAAACATAATGGAAGCTATATGCCGTAGAGAATTGCAATCACATTTAGTTCAACCTGTCTCGATAGGTATGAACTAATTAAGGCGAAGCTGGTTTCTATTTAATCATCTCAGGCAATGCACTTGGAGACCTTTAGTGACTGTATAGGCAGAATTACATCCCAATTCAGTCAGGGATCACATCTGGTTTTCCAGACTATGGTTTTCCAGCTTATTTTTGCCGCTATAAACATGTTTTTTTTTCAGAGAAAGGTAGTTTTTTTTATGGAAAACATGTTTAGGGTGACAAAAATAAGCTGGAAATCCATAGTCTGGAAAACCAGACGTGATCCCTAAATGCAATTGGAACAAGCATTACTTCCATTATATTTACTTGATATGGCCTAATCCGTAGGCTACTCAATTTTATATCTATGATCGATCCTTTGAAATTAAACTACACATTTACCACCATGGGTTAGCAAAATTTCCTGCACCGGTAGGTCCCAGGAAGTGATGTAATAAATGAGGGATTTCCCCTCGAAACAATAGCTTTGTGCAGGGTGGGTCCCATCATTTTAAAGCCTGATGTGCAGGATGGGGTGACATGATGCGTGTGGGATGGGTCCCTCCACTGTGGAGATGTTTTCTCACTTCATTTTCACTCTACCTGATGACATCACTTCCTGGGACCCATCAGGTGCAGGAATTTCTGCTAAACCAGGGTGTTACAGATGTAATTGATTTAAGTCAAAAGTACCTTGCGGTACCAAGTGTGCCATGTACAATTGACAGTAAATAAGTCACTATTAATTGATTTTGGGTGGTATTTGGATAATGGCACGGCCAAAGATAACTACTACATTCGATGCATATATACAGAATAGAAGTCTGGAAATAGGGCTCAGGTACCTGCTACCAAAAAAAAAAAAAAGAAAATTACAAATATCTTACCTTACTTTTCCTAGGGTAGGTTATTACCAACTGTAGATAGTTGTATTTTTTTTTGTGGGTGGATTTATACAAAGGCTGTTTCCAGGCCTCTATTCTATTAGTATTAGTATGTAATAGCTAGATAGGGCCGTGGATAATGGCAAACACAGATACAACATTGTGTGGCCTTATGGATCATCACTCAACAGTCCCTAGAAAATGGGTGAAAATAGTTTACATGGTAAGTCAGTTAGTTATTTACCCCCTGCTTGAGCAGTTGAGGTCTGCACGACAGAAACTTCTTACAGAAACACTTAATCTATAACCTTTGTTTAACAATTATCTTTATTTGTTGCAGGTTCAAGACAGGAATATTTAAATTTGGTCATTCTGAGAGCCTAGTTCCACTAATGAGCTTACTTGGCTTATTCAAAGATGACAAAGAATTTAAGGCTGACAATTTCAATGAAATGGAAAGTCGCAAGTTCAGAGCCACCAGAATCAGTCCATTCTCAGCTAATATTGCCTTCATCCTGCACAAATGTGATAGTGAATTGCAAGATCCACATGTGGATGATGAATCAAAAATATCCCAGCAATATAAGGTGCAGCTTCTTCTAAATGAGAGACCAGTAACATTTCCATTCTGTAGTGATCAACTATGTCCATACACTGAAGTGAGAAAAACATATCAGAAATACATTGACAAATGTGATATTGATAAGTTGTGCGACATGGGTACCAGTCCTGAAAAGGATGAATTATAAAGAGTCAATTCCTACAGACAAATTAAAGGTCGTAGTTCATGTATTCCAAGCCATTCACATTATTGTAACCATGTCTGTAACATCGTGTAACCTTGACATGGTTTAGAAAAACACAAATTTCTCCATGAAAAGAATTCAGTACCTTAAATTTTATTGCAAGTTTATCAAAATGCTGTGAATTGAAATAGTAGGGACATTGCTACATGTTACCAAAGGACAAAAAATGGATGCCAATATTAGTATCTGAATTACGCCATTCATCATTCAGTGGGGCAGATTTAGGGTCTTTGCTCACCCATCCTGGAACAAACTGAAAAAAAAAACTAGAGTCCCTACGACTCACAGACCAGTGACAAGTGGTGGACAGGATGCTATAGACCAGAGATCTGATGAGAAACTACTGCAAAATCCTTAATAGATCCCAAAGGAGGATAAATATGGATGGGTTAAGGCAGGTTTTTCCCCACAAATGCAAGAAGTTTTAGAAGCCTATCTCTTCACTTCAGCTTCTTTATATTTAAGAATTGTGTTCATGTCAGCAACAATGACTATAATCTAACATCACCAACTGTATCCAATATGGCTCTATTAATTTGGTGATTTAGTGTATTTCAATATGGTTGGTCTTTTTCATATATGCTCTGTTAAAAAAAACTAACCTTCTCACTAAGCATGTGTTCTATTGTTTCATCAAAATGGGGGGGGGGGTTCTTTTAGAGATGCTATTTGCCATATCAAATGTCTTCAGTACTACATGTACATGTGCAATGTTTAATTTGTAATTACAATACTTATATAATTATGATAGCTATGGTAGACATGAAACATTAGACTATGGCATCATAATTTGTGATATAGCAAGAGCATGAAAGAGGTATGACAAGAGACACAGCAAAAGTAGTCGTTTTGACAAAACAAGTGTAATAATGACAAGAATATCACACACAGAAAAGTGCACTCTTGTCATACTTCTTTCATGCTTATGCTATAGCACAAATTATGATGCCATAGTCTATTAGGACAGTCTCCAGTCAGATACATTGCACATTAATTGCATGTGCTAAATCACTAGTACTAGTATTTGGCACAATGCTAGCCTAATATTTCTATACACTAAAGCAATACAACGTGTAGTAATATTTCATGTAGAATCTACTTTAATGTAAAATATGTTTTAATACTCATCCATGGGGAAGATAACTACAGTTTGTATGGAAAAAATATTCCACAACTTAATTGAAGACTTCTCCATTATTCAGGCCTCCCAGCGGACCTAAAAAACCTAAAATAACCTTAACATTAATCAAATGGAATTTTTGTGGATATCTGGCATATTTGTGGAATTATAGCCAATTAAGTGGTTGAATATTTTTTTATACAAACTGTAGGTTGACAATAGTGTACTCAAAGGTCAAAAGATCTAATAAATGAGCAAAACACTGCCAAGGATCAAACGTGTTTTCCTCTGTTCTTTACCCAGAAATTAGATTTTAGTGGCAGGACATACTACCTCTCTGAATCAGATTGACCACACCATGACATGTCATCAAATGTCACCATGTTAAATTGAAAGAAATTTCATGACATTTCATGACATTTGGATGGTAGCACTCTAAGTGAAACTTTCAATTTAACATGGTGACATTTGGTGAGAAATGGAGACATTTGGGGACATTTTGTGACATTTCATGACATTTGGGCTAAAAATCACTTCCTTTATCATGAGACGACATGTTATGATATGACCCCTTCTGATTCAGAAAGGTAGTACCTCATATCTCAACGAACATGGGCCATTGCTTGGAATATCACATTACACCTTTGAAAATGCATGTCTTTCCAAAACAAAGAGGAGCCAAGTTACAGTAGAGAACCTGTGGTGATATAATTACACACAATTTTAAAGCCTTATAGGCATAACCAGCTTATACAACATGAAATCAATTAAACATTGAAATGAAAAATGTTCCATGTCTACCAGGTTTATGTGATGTCACTACTGGAACTTGTCCCCTTTAACTAATTTACAGAGAAAACTTCCATATAGTAACAAGAGTAATTGTAAAAGAAACTTGTGAGTTGGCCCCTTACTTTCAGAACATCACAAGCTTTGACTGTGTGTATGGTTTTGCTAGTCTACAATCAACAATAATGGCACCATCCCACAGATTCACAGGTTTACATACCCAAAAGGCGTACACTCATACAGGTACTTCCTCCCCTCAAATTCTTATGTTAATCGCTCATGCTTATATGCATTTTGCCTGAGAATTGCAATTAGACAGCCTAATTAGACAGGTCTAATTGCAATAAAGATGCATACATGCATGAGCAGATAACAAAAGAATTTGGCAAAATGAATATATGCACGAGCAGATTCGGTGTACGCATTGGCTGGAGGAAGTACCTGTATGAGTGTACGCCTTTTGGGTATGTAAATCTGTGGATTCATTGTCAGGGGTTGCATTGTTGAGTTTCCTGGTCTCCTTAGCACATTCACAGTACAATTCGCTTAACCCTACACTCAGAAAAAAGGGTGCTGAAACAGCACCCTTAGGGGTGCTATTTGGCTGTCCGTAATTTGGCCCCCTAGGGGTACTGTTTTAAAGGTTTAGTGGGGTCTTTAAGGACCCCAGGACCCTTTTCAACCCCCTGTATCATTTTCATGGAACCATTCTCAAAGTATTACTAGTATTTGTCCTTAAATGAATTGTACTGTGAGTGTGTTAGGTATGTGTCCAAATCAGCTGCTAATCTAACATGTATTGACCAGTAATGACAAGGAGTCTGCATCGAATGATTGCTAATAATTTGTATTCCTGTGTGCATTGTAACTTCCATTTATGGAGTTGGCACAGAGGCGCCACTACATTAAATGACAGCTTCAACATTCCCAAGGGAAAACAGATTTATGCAACCCAGTGCCCTTCTCTCTTAACTTCATATACACGTCGTTCAATATGTTTGGATAATGATCTGGAGGCATTTGTACCATATACATCCAGGGATGGACAATGCAATTGTGTGTGCAGCTGCATGAGGCACTTAATTGGATAGGAAACCATAATTCACCTAATTGATGCCTCCAGCAGGTTCTCTTTCATATTGGACATCAGAGATTTAATATTTATGGTGATTTGTGCTGTTACATGAATATTTGATAGCTATGGAGCAGCATGGTAGACACAGGTGAGACAGACAGTAACTGAGAATGACTGGCATAAAAGGCCCGATCATTTGTCAGCGGACTCAGGGGAGATGGCCATTAGATTATGGAAAGCTATCATGTTATTAACAGCAGTTCCACCCAATCTAATTATATCATTTTATGGAATTAATATTTTAGATTATTTCATAGCTGTAAGGAAATCTGTGATTATTTCAGACCAACTGGGATATCTAAAAGGATATTTCCTGGGTAGTGATTTTCATGTGTCATAAGATTATATGCTCTTATTCAAAGGATTACAAGAGCATCAGCTTTCAAGTCCATGTACATGATGACATTCTGCTTTAGAAATGAGATACCTAGGCACACCTGAAGAGAAATCAAAGCACAGCTTTCATGACAAACATTAATAATCACAAAGACCAAAATGGAACAGGTTGTTTTAATAGAAAATTCTGAACATATTTGTCATAATGGAACAACTACATGATTGTGCAATAAAATACAGGATGATGAATACTTTCAACAGCTTTAAATTGCTTGGTGCGATGAATATCTCTATAATTGTGTGACAAGCTGCTCCCAATGGAACATCACTTAACGTAACAGGCCAATTTACTTGAGTATTGGAAGATATGTGGGAAAGATTAATAAAATATTCATCATGCTAAAAAAGCAAGATGTTCATGATTAAAACTGGCCGTATTTTCTAGGACTAATGCTAGGGTGCTGGTGGTATTTCCTGGAAGATAACTGAGCAGCAATAAGCAACGTTTATTTGCCCTGGGTTGAAGCTGAATCTTACAGTATGATCATGCAGTAGTTGGTGGGTCTAAGCTGCAGAAATAGCCCAGCCAACTTACTCTACTGCTACTGCAGCTGATTACGCAGGTTTAGTGGAGCAAGGATCGAGTTCTCTCCTGGTGAGTGTGAACAGGGCCAAAGCAGCAACCTTATATGGGGACTGCTTCTACGTATATACCAATATACTGAAGCTGCACCTCTTACACTAGCATAATTTATTTCCTCTATTAAAAACTATGCAATAATTATTTTCAAGAAATATGCAAGAGGAAGACATGTATTTGTCATCCACCTTTAGAATTCAGCTCTTCAGAGACAGTTTTTGAGTGAAATTGAATTGTGCTAGCGTCTGGAAGCCAGCTCCTCCTCAGACCAACAGCACCTTTCCCCAGAATCATCATTCTTTCATGAATGCCTGCAGCTGTATCAAGACACTCAAAGCCCCAGCTGCTCATGTCTCACTGCCCTGATTTCATTCAAACCCTCCATTGATCAGGCAAGAATAAAACTACTGTTGTCAGAAAACACATGTGACTGGTACCTGCAGAAAGCTAAGGACAGCTCTGAACATCCCCAGCTTCCAAATGAAAATCAGAACCCAAGTGAAAACAGCTTTGAAATTATACAAAATGTTAGACTGCTTCACTGGGTTTTCAATCCAGATGATTTTTAGCAGGACTCAGCTAGTGTGCCAGGAAATGGCATGTTAAGCAGTGAGATAATTCGGATGCTGCGAGGAAACAGCCACAGCCAATTGGGTTGCAGGTCTACATATTGTGTAGGAGCAGCCGAGTTGCTACGTTCTGAAGCTGCTGCAGCTGATCTAAGGCAAAGCTGGCCGCCGACTAAACAGTCTTTCCCCATGGAGCATGTCCTCTGTTGCCACCCGTGACCCTGAATCCTCTCTCCGGTCAACCATGTAAGACAAGCAACCTCCTCGGACATCTAGAAAACTTTTTCGGTAAGGAAGAAACATCTCACAATGACTGGAGAGTCTTGGAATCTTTGGGAGAGGCGTCGGTAGCGACGGTGGCATCAGCAGGGGCCGAGGCAGGATGAGCGGAGGTGGAAGGTTTGATTTCGATGATGGGGGCACATACTGTGGGGGCTGGGAAGACGGAAAGGCCCATGGGCACGGCGTCTGTACCGGCCCCAAGGGTCAGGGCGAGTACTCTGGAGCCTGGCAGTATGGTTTCGAGGCTAGTGGAGTTTACACCTGGCCCAGTGGCAACTGCTTTGAAGGCCAATGGATGCAAGGAAAACGACATGGGCTTGGCATTGAAAACAAGGGTCACTGGGTTTACCGTGGAGAATGGACCCAAGGCTTTAAGGGACGCTATGGTGTCCGACAAAGTACATCATCAGGTGCAAAATATGAAGGAACATGGACCACCGGATTACAAGATGGATATGGTGTTGAAACTTATGCTGACGGAGGTGAGATTATTTAAATTATATCATGTTATTTTACATCATGATCTAAATGTGGTCAAAATAATGTACTTACTTATTTATGCTACTTTAGGAGCCATTCTTTATTTATGTGGGCGTGTGAGTGTAGGGGTGTAGCTATATGTAGATCTTCAATTAATGAAAAGTCATCGGATGGGGTGGGGGACATCCAATTAAAATAGGGACTGGCCTTTTTTTTCTCAATTTTCACCCCAATCTATTATTAAAACGGTCAACCCCGAAGAAGTCTTGAGGTACATGTATGTCATGTTAGGAAGAATAATACATTGTTGTGGTCATGGATTTTAGATTTCCCTGGGGGGAGGGGGTGATTCAGAGATCGCACTCCATTTCTGTTGAAAGGGCCACTAAATGGGAAAATCCAAAAGGTTCGGAATATAGGGAAGTAGTATAGAAAGTTACGTTATATCATGAACACTAAATACAATGTAGTCAATGGAAGTGGCACTCATAAAATTGTTTTAAAGATTCTTGTTAAGGCCATGGATGACAGCGGCCTGAAAAAATAATTCTCGTCATTTTACTTTGTAAAAAATATAACTATCGATGACTATTGTTAGCATTTTCCATCTATTTTGTGATGGAAAGTGTCAAGACCCCTACCTGTGTCACTTGCAATTATTTAAATTAAGGCAGTCAATGTAATGGACCTTTTGAAATTCTGTGATATATTCAACCAATACTATACATGATCTTTGTTTTCAAGATGTGATTGGACATACTCATTGTGGAACACAGAAAGCCTTATCATTGTACCACCACTCAATTTGGTGTAGCATGTTGTAAGATCTTCCTATAGCAGACAACATTGAGACGATTTGCATATGCATGAGCTACATGGTGTAAGTTACTTCATATTATCACTCATGCTGTGCCATACAGCTGTAACTTAATGCATATGAAATACAAATTAATGCCGTCTGTATTTCACCTGCTAGAATACAAGTGTAAAACATGCCACACCAAAATGAGTGGTGCAACAGTGTTATGCATCTCTGAATTAATGTGTGACATATGTCATGAAAATTCATGATATGTCCTGACACATCATGATAAGCGACTTGAACATGCTATTCGTAATCACTAAAATTCTTTCAATTTAACATCAGGGCATAGTGGAATTATGGGTTATGGGGATTTATTTTAACTTGGTCATTTTTATGATACATAAGGATACTTACATGTACAGCTGTACATGGTTCTGAAATTCATAATGTGTCATGCACATCTAATCCATAGAAAATTCAGTACCAACTTGAATGGACCCTGACAGTTAAAAATAAGAGAAAACCAGACAATATTGGCTTAAAAGTCAGCCTCACATGATTTGACTTGACAGGAAGTTGATGAACATATTTTTTCTGTATAGCTTCAAATAGGAATATTTAACAATTTTGCTTGGATCTGAAATTAACATGACATAATATTAACATTTTTAAAACTATTATAATTGTTACATACCCAATGGGGTGGGTGAGGAGGGGAACATTCTAGGGCATGTAATGTCTTTTTAAGGTACACAAGTTTTCATCACTTAGTTTAAAAAAATGCAACTTGACGTTGATGTGTGCCATTGTCTAGAACAGTCTTTTTTCTATCCTATCTCATTATGAATTTTTTTCTTGTCCTTGATTTTTTTCTAGTGACTTTTGGTCCAGTCCCAGAAAGAAAGACGTGCAGACGGACAGAGAGCGACTCCTAAGAGCCCACTGTGCTTAAGCACAGGTGGGCTCAAAAATGACACCCGCAGGCTGTTGAGCCAAGAAATATTCTCTTTACCTTAAGTGAGATATGACCATTTCTTGGAACAGGTAGAAAGTAATGCTGTGGTACACTTGAAAAGGGCTGGTTTTCATTGCATAAAGCAGTTTAGATTGCTCATGAGATCATTCACCACCATACAGTGGAGCAATATCCCCCAGCAACTGAAAAGAAACAAATTAAAACCATCAGTCATTTTTGGGACCTTTTACAAGTACCATGATGAGCGGGTGATAGAATACTCGCCAGTTGCCCATGGGGTGAATTTGCTGACCAAAATGCATTGCGCTATGCTTCGGCCCAAGATTTTTTTTTCAAATTTGTAATATATGGAGGCCATAGTTCAAACGGTTATACCTTTTTAAGGCTGTGAACTCCATACAATTCCTTAGGAAATATAATTATATAGATGATTGACTGCCATCACAAACTGACTGCAAATTAGACATAACCAACAGAGTATTACCTTGGCCTGGTTTAACTTGATTACTGGCCATAGTAGTGGGAAGACAGATGGGGAAGATGTTACCAAACACATTGTCTCACTGCTATGCACTCAATACCTTGGGAGAAACTTCAAGTATATTATATACATTCATAGAAGTGAAATTTGAATATCTACCTTCATACCGTTTATTCAGCTGTACTTCAGTCGATGAAGAGTACACATGGCAGTTAGGTAAATATCTAGCACAGAAGCCATCTATTTCCATTCAGTATCATTCCGAATCTGTGTCTAC
>JAAUYA010358485.1_pt1 | contig 10182 bp, 5 predicted proteins | sample 7278161 | NCBI WGS metagenome assembly JAAUYA01 (sample SAMN14350120, study PRJNA611818) | marine sediment metagenome | isolation source: surface marine sediment (3m) | place: French Polynesia: Moorea | collected 2018-08
ATCATCATCTGAGTGAGTGTTGAGCTGTCTTTATACAGTTGGATTGCATGCTTAGATGATGATATACAGTGGAGTGAGCTGTTTCTTCTGAAAGAAGGACGGGCGCGCGGGGCTTTTAAAAAAAAACAATATGTAAAAATAAAAAAAGACAAAAAAACGCTCCGCCCTTCTTTTGGTATGACAGCGACTTAGGACATAAGGGACCTTTTCATGCAACGCAACCCAACCACAGATTTGTAATTACAAGTTTTTGCATTATGGACTTGTCAATAATTTGTTGTAAATCAATTAAGGCTTTCAATGGTCAGCCTTGGAGGGTGTCTGGTGCATGATTGATTACAGGGGATAGAGGGCCACTCATAAATTGTGCTTGATCATGAATGTCCATTTCAGTTCTACTTTTGTGTCAGACAGTTAGGTTCTCAGAAAAACAAATACTAATTCAGATCTAAATCGTAATGTTCTGCATTATATTGTTTTATGACTAGAATGCTGTACAAAAGGCTTCATAACATACACTCAAGGCGTCGGCAAATAAAATCAAAACTATTAAAATTTTGATTTGAACAACCCAACATAAGAGTTTTGATTTTATTTGCCGACGCCTTGACTCAGTCTAAAAAAAAAGTAACGTCGAAAGTTGCCTTTGTTTTCTTTGAGATTGAGTGTAGATCCCCTCCCATATAAGGCACTCAAATAATTCAGAAGGTTATATGCAGAATTACAGAATCATATACATAAAAAAAATGTATGATAATCATAATTAATAAGCAAACCTTCCTTGCAAATCTTGCAAACCTTCCTTGCATTGATTTTGCTATGTCTGGCAACAACATGTCCTGATATATTTATTTGTCTGGAAGGTGTTTGAATCATGTGAAAAACACCAGTCTAATAGATCAGAATAGATGAGGAAATTATCAATAATTTAGCACAGTGTAAGTAATGGGCGATAATTTGACAGTTACTCAATCATTAATTGATATTATTCCAAATAATGTAAATAGGGTGTCCTTAATAATTGGATAGTTTTTATTTTCTAAAGCTAATAATACAATGGTCAATGAAAAATTAAAAGTTTTGCTCTAATCTGATTCTCTTTGCATGGGAGATAATAAATTTATTCTGCAAATGAATTCATAAAAAAATTTATGTTGAACATAAAGCGAGATATCAATGGAGATTTTGTGAACATAGTTACTTTTCCGAAAAGGTTGTCTTCATTAAGGCATTTCCATAGGGTTCAACACTGGATCCCTAGTCAATTCATATAGGAATCCTGGAAGTTCAGACTTATAACTTTTTCAAAAGGTATCAGTCTTGCTTACAATAGATGCTATTGTGTACTAAATCTAGCTCCACTTCCTTAAGCACATGACACACCTCATCTAAAAAAGCTTAAAAGAACATGCTACATATTAAGGAGAGCAGACAAACAGCTTTATAATGATAAAGTTTATCAATGATCTAAGAGGCAAATCTAGATCAGCTGCTTTCAGTCCACCATTGATTTTCAGTATAGGGTTCAACCGGGTGCAAATTCGGCTAAATCCCTCACATAGTTTTTTACTTCCTTTTAAAAAGTACTTGCCACACCTGATCTAAAAACAACGTTCTTTCTAATAAGGATAGCAGACAAACAGCTTTCTTTATAATGATAAAGTTTATCAATGAAACTAAGAGGCAAATCTAGATCAGCTGCTTTCAGACCGCCATTGATTTTTTCTGTTTTATATATAGCCACACAACCAGTGATATTTTTTCTAGTTAATTACGTTCAGGTGAAGCATGTTGTCTTAATATTCTGTTTATAAGGAAGGAGACCATGCTTGCGTTTTGAACAATATTTCTTTAGATTGTGGACATTACATACTTAGGGATATGGTCAAAAGCGGGTAACATTTTTTATATTTATAATGAAAAGATAAGAGACGGAGGGGTTCTTGGGATTTTCACTTGTAAAGATAGCAACCCATAAGGTGACTGAATACTCAGAATTTAGGAGTCAAAATCAACTATACATGCTATAGTGGGTGCAACCATGTCATACCCAGCTTTGTTCTAGCCTCTATATTTTGATTGCCCAGCTTGCATACCACCGATGATACTTCAAAAGGGTTGTAGAAATAGATTGCAATTTTCCTGGAGAAATTATCGAAGACAGTCCCTAACCAATGTCCTGTACCGGTTAGGTAATTTTTTTCTAATTTTTTGTCAACCCGTTTGAAGTCTGATGACACAGCATTCTGATAGAGGATTACACGAAAATGGAATTATTGGATAATCAGCATGGATTGAGCTGCTATTGATTACAAGATTCAAATTGATTAGTAAAGTGAACTTTACTACAGGAGCATGTATTAGAATGAGTGAGGTATGGCACTATTTTTTGATCAAAATTATTTTTACTGTTTGTGTTGGAGATCATGTCTCCAACATTATTCTCAGAGGCCAAATCAAGCAAAACTTGTCAGGGGGGTCTGATCTTTAGTGATTTTACCACCATGTATATGTACTATCCTTAAAGGGCAACTGAAAGGTCCCGAATGCCTATCTGAAACTTTACGGAAATGACATCCCTGACATGGTCCTAAACTGTTCATGGGGGATAAATCTACACTCTCAAAGAAAAATCCCAGATCGGACCTCTCTTTACGGTTCCCCTTTAAAATTCAGTAAAAATAATTTTGATCAAAATATAATGCCATATGAGGAGGCCACTACATCATCAATACTGTACAGTGCTGCAATCAACCAGCCCAGCAGCTGTAGAGTGTAATCACTCATGCATTACAGCATCCATCCATACACTGCAAGCAGACTCTCAGCTCCTACCTGGCCTGTGTGGACTGTGCTGTGTGGTTTCATGACAGCATGACCACTCAACAGTAAACACACAACTCCTCATTACTCTGCAGTCAATTGCATTCCCATACATGGATCAATTAGCTGCTGACCACTTATAGTTCTGTGGCTGTCCACTCAAATTGCTGAGTGAGCTCCTACTGTGCACTCTCCCGACCGATCAACAATTCAACTTGGAATTTCAATTCCAGTGGGGATAAATGGGACAGTGTGCTGTATGTGGTTACATGACCACTGAACAGTAAACACTCTGCTGATTACTGTGTGGTCAATTGCATACCTATACATGGATCAATTAGTTGGCTGACCACTCACTGAGCTCGGTAACCACTGTTGAGTGTGCTTTCTGTTGTATGTGGTTACATGGCCACTGAAGAGTAGTCAATTGCATTCCTATACATGCATGGATCATGAGCTGGCTGTGACCACTTGATGTGATTACTCTTAAGTGATTACCAGGATTAACATTGTATGGATTAGTATTGTGTGATTAGCATCAGACACCTATAGCTACTTGTCCTGAGATTCCTGTCCTTATTGGATTAGCATTGTATGCTGAGCACTGGATTCTTGTCCTCATTCAGTCATTGGATTAGCATTGTATGTTTAGCACTGGATACTTGTCCTCATCGGATTAACTCTGCTGTGTTTTCCATTGCATGACATGTTTCATCAACCACATAGATAACCAGGTAAGGTAAAATGACTAATTATGGGTCATTATCACATTTTGGCAAAATTGATAATTTGATAATTTGATAACAAATAGAAAAAATGACACTTATATCAACTGCATTGAGAAGTAATGTCTAGCAAAGGAGCTATCATTTGTATTGACCCACATTGATAGATAAAAATACTTTGGTGTTCCTCTTGACTAAGTGAATAGAAAATTACTGCCCCCCTCATCAGACTATCCCCAAATTGTTTATGCAGCCCTCCAACAGATGGCAAGCATGTTTGATCCCTATATGCACCTGCAGTCAAATATTTGAATCTTGTGGCCTAACTAACCATGTTATGCTCTATTGTACACCTTAGTAGCACCCTGAGCCCCGACGAGGGTCTTATCAATAGGCATCGAGCCTTGTCACAGACTAAACTAGGGATGGACCATTAATGATCAGTCATACAGACCCCCTTTTGGCCAATGTGCAGCCGCCTAGCTCAGAATCACATGCAGACAAATCCACATTTAATAGAGGAATAGATTAGGGTACTGTAGAACAGAAAATTTTCGCGTGCAGGAAATTTTCGCGAATTTCGCGAATTTCGGGAGATTCGCGAAAATTTCCTGCACGTGAATATTACCTGAATTAAGGAGGGGACCTACCCTACCACTGAGATTTTACAGAATGAAAATCGGATAACCACAAGCCGAGATACAGCCCTCCAAAGTCACCCCTACCCTTATAGTTTGATCAAAGATACTACATCGACTTTATCCTAAACAAATTACTAGTAGAATAAGTATTTTCAAAATGTGCTCTCTTTCATGTCCTTACAGTATACGTAGCATCGCAAGCAGCAAATGGCCATGGGTTGATACATTCATGATCTATATTCATATGAAAAAGTAAAAGGGGTCGATTTTAAAGTTTAACACTTGAGAGCAGTTCACTCAGAAAGTAACTGTTTTTGACATAACACCAGGCTACTGGATGGATACCTGTAACTTTCCTAAATCAATTGCTTTGATGCACTTTATAACTTGTTGGGGCAGATTGATATGAAAAGACATTTAGGTGCACATTTCCATGCTTGAACCACCCTGTGGCAACAAAATATGTACTCTATGCAGGGCATAATGTACAAAAGTCAAAAGTGTGGATAGATGCTGTTTCTAAATGAACTGCTCTCACTTGTTATTCCACTCATTTTTTCTGAACCTGCCCTCATGAAAAATATCTAACACAAGCCCTTTATTCTTTGGAAGTTTGGTACATAAACATTCTTTCATGCATAATTTTGGATAATCATAAATGTGGCAGCTTTTGGAACCCCATTCATTGACAAGATACTAGTTATCAGAAAATGGCATTTTGAAATTATGTTATAGATAAACACTTAGTATACATGTACAACTCGCAGGAATAAGAAAGAATCTGGCATCGGCTAAGGCCTACAATATCTTGCAAATAAAAGTCTGTCAATTTTGAAAGTTTACACTCTGAATTTTACTGTTCCTCATTATATAATAGGTGAGATGAGATTTTTTATTGTTGGAGTGAGTTGTTCATGTAACTGAGACAGTACACTGGGCACTCCCCCACTAGTAGCATTGACACCTCGTCAGGGTAGTTGCAAACAATCCGCTAAATGATTATATGTGTCCTACACTCTCAAAAAATACTACACAAGTTAGTCTTTAAATTGCTCTCATGGCCTTAATTCTGGTCCGATTTTCAATCCGAAACCACCGTTGGAAAGCTGGGAACTTCTACTTTTCCAAAATTTCATGCACGCGAATTGCTTTTACCCAAATTCGCGAAATTTTCCTGTCGCGAAAATTAGCTGTTCTACAGTATATCTTACTCAGATTTTTATACCTTCTATCAGTGGTCAGTTCAGAGAGCACCCTGTAACTGTGATTGTAACAATCGACCGCATATCTTTAGCGAAGCAGGGAGATTATAGAATTGGTAGTGCTGTCCATTTGTCCGTTTGTTTGCAATAAGAGTCATTACCAATCTAAGGTGTTTGTCTGTGTGTCTGTCATCAGTGTAGTGGGCGTATGCAGATAATCGCGCGGATGCGGTCGATTGGCTTTTAATTAAAAGTTGGTTCTGCTTTCGTAAATTTTCAAACATTGCAGCTTGTTTTTACCTGGAGTATTTAGCTTATTAGTAGTAATTAGAATTAATATTTTATTTAATACTACATACTATAAAATTACACATATGGAATACAGTATGTAAGTTGTATATAGTTCATAATTATACTTAGGGCTATTCCATTTGAGATCCTGAGGGGGCGGAGGGGAAACCAAAAATAAAAAATTGTGGCGAGGGGTCCGCGACAAAAATAAAATATGTGGGGAGGGGGTGTACCCAGAAAAATAATAAACATGTGGGGAAGGGTCGGAGAAAAAAATAAAAATATGTGGGGAGGGGTTGACAAAATTTTCCCCTCCGCCCCCTCAGGATTTCAAATGGAATAGCCCTTATAACTTAGATACTCTCATATGATAACATATTCCACACAGTTCAGCCACAGCTGTTGATCGGAGTTATTCAATTTTTCCTGATTCCGTCAATAATTGGGTGGTGGCACACGAAAAGGTCCCTAATTTCCTGAGTCATTGTCATACCAAAAGAGGAACGGGCGCCTGTGGCCGCGTCCACCCTTCTTTTGGTATGATACCAACTCCCCCCCCCAAAAAAAGGAAAAAAAAAATCAAAATTTTTTCCTCAACATTTTTTCAAAAAAAAAAAAAAAAAATCTAAAAGGTCGGTGGCATGCCAAAAGAAGGGCGGGGGCGGCCACGTGCGCCCGTCCTTCTTTTGGTATGACAACAACTCAGAACATTAGGGACATTTTCGCGTAACGCCGCCCACATTTGCAATAACATTTACCACCTTTACACAACATCATTTTCAATTGAAATATGTATCGGATGAAAAACAATAGATTAAAAAACTAACAAGTACAAACATGAGCTTTATATTGTGTAATAACATCTGGGGCTCTTTGAATGCTACATGGAAATTGTCTACTTCTAGCATATTGCCATATTATCTAGGTCTATGACTAATGCATGAAAATGTATATAATGTTATATACTAGCACCTTGATCCCCGGTGGGGGTTAAAATAGTCAATGAGATAGGTTAGTGTGATCGCAAGGATTTGAATTTCCCTTTTGTCTGAAAATCCCCATTTACTGATCTAGGTTCAATTGGTATAATTTTGAGCATATTGCATAGATATGCCCATACCAGGAAAAATCATTGTTTTATGGTAGCAGAAATCCCCAATTTGAGTTCACTCAGTAGAGACAAAGTGCACATTTTCCACTCAATTTGCACTGAGATTAGCCATAGCTTTGATGCAGTAACTTGCTACACTCTCAAAAGAAACAGCTCAACCCACTGTATGTCATCATCTCAGTCAGCTATTTCTGTCAATATTCAATACAGTGGGCTGATTAACACTAGATCAAGTAAAAAGTTGCGGTTCAATTGGCTGCTTAATCAACACGGAACCAATTGGGCTGTTACGTCTACAGCCTAGTGAGCCGATTGCTTCTGAGAGTGTATGTAATATGGACTCAGGGAACTATCGATCCCCATATCACAGCAAGGTTTTAATCTGCAAAGCATTACAGGTCTATGTACTTTTGTCATAATAATTGTGTGTGTTAATTGATTGAGGATAATTAACGTTGTTTTATATTGCATAAGGAACCTGCCTCCTTTACCTTGTATAGGGCTAAGTTATATCCCGTATATCGAATAGTGTCTAGTCCATAGACATTGGATTTCCGAATCAATTCATATCAGGCAATGTACACTCTTCTCCAAAAGAAGTGCACATTGATTTCATCCAGTTCTACCGGTGACCCTGGGTCACTTACCCTGACCCGGGTCATGTCAAAATGACCCGAGGTCCGGGTCAGTGAGCTAGGGGTCCCGGAAATTCGTATGATTTTCATGTGCAAAACATTCGGAGAAAAATGTACTTGATAATCTATAGGTCCTCAATCTAGGGTCTGCTGTACTAGAAATCTATTTGTATCCATTAATTTATGATAGCATGAAGGCATAATTTGTGAGTCATTAACAGGTGGCAGCATTAATTATAAATACTCTTTTAATTACCTTTTTGTTAGACACACACACTTATTATGGCTAATACAGTCCATCATAGAAATGCATGATAAGCACTTTTTAAACCTCCATGATTCCCTTAATATTGCCTACTGATGAAATATTGTCCAGGTGGTTATTTGTCAAAAATTATAATGTCCATTTTTTACCAATTCTTGATATTTTGTCGGACTATGATAGTAAAAATGAGTGACAGAGATACAGGATGTGTGGTCATTTCCAAGACTGCCAATTATTGAAAGCAAGCTTTAACCTGTTACTACTGATTTACAGGGTTGAAAGTGAAAATAAGTACATTAATTTAAAGCCTCTTTGCATCCTCCTTCATTGAAAGGTCTGCAATGTACTATGTTCAGATTTGAGTAATGGGATACCAACACATACTTTAAAAGTAGCATCCTAGGATTTTAATCTATGATACAATGATAAAACCTAAATATAGAATGGATTTCCTAACAGGATTCTGTAGCTTTATATCTTTAAAATAAATTTTGGTGGGTGTGATGCACTGTTTGCATTTTGACCTAATCCCCCATAGTTCTGCTGAATAAATAGAAACAAAATATGGAATTTCATTTTTCCAACCCCAAGCTAATCAATAAGTTGATTTTTTTGCAGACTGATTCCATTAAGGGGACATCCAGGGGTCTGACAGCATTACAGAGCTACATGAACGATTCTTACCATAAAAGTGTATGATATAAGCCAGAGCCAACCATTAACCCATACCCATAACTGACCATAGGCATACAATAGCCCAGTCACAATATGTTAAGGGGACAATGGGGGATATTAGATACGACAGGAATTAGCCATTTAGACCCCTGGATGTCCCCTTAAAGTTATTTTTACCATTAGGGAGCTATCATTTTTTAGGGGGAGGGGGGACCGTCTATTTGTGATGGCTGGTCGTCAATTTTTTCTGGTCCCCCCCCTTTGCATGCGTGAAAAAATACTGGTCCCCCCCTTTGACCATGGGAAAAAATACTGGTCCCCCCTTTGCCTACAAAAGAACTCCTCCCTCGGTAGGTACTTCATTCTAGAAATGCAACATTGGGCTATATTTCCTAGTGACTATTGTTAGAAGCACCGATAGCCACATAATTGCTATGACTGACTACTGTATACAGAATGTTGCATTCCTGTTTCTGTATTGGATACTGCATATTTGATGGAATGTTGCATGTTGCATTTTGAAAAAACTATAGTATGTTTAATCATTTTTCTATCATGAAGGAACAACCAATAGTCCCCATGGACCCCAGGTCTGGGTGTCATCAAGGAGCAGGTTGGGTCCCCCCATGGTCACATGCTTTCAATCCTACCTAGGGTAGATCAGTTCAGATAGCTGAACATGGTTTCCTGTTCTACCAAAACTCATGGTTCTTATTGTTAATTGTCTGGGCAATCTGTTGTTTTGTGTATGACCAAACATTGCCCACTTGTGCACTATATTATTTCAAGACTCTACTGTGTTAATGTCAGCAGATTCCATAACATTCAACATTTTTCATGTCATCCATCACATTGTACCCCGTTTTTTATTCAACCTTAGCTGGATACTTTGTCACAAATATTTTACCATGTAAAAATATACATCATATAGTAATTATTTTTCATGTCCGTTAGGCCAGGCATAGTGGGATCGATTGAGTACTCGAGTTGTTCCGTTGTTCGGTACCAGTTTTTGAGGGGGCTGCTCCACGGGAAAACTTTAAAATAATCTCCTTTGCTGGTTTCTGGGCCAACTGGAGTCTATATTATGTTCCAGATGTTTTAATAATAATCTCGGTAGTAGCTAAAACGTGCAATTGCATTTTTCAGTTGTAAGCCGTAGGAGCTTATAGTTGCTATCACCACCAGTATGAATAAACGATAAGCACACTCCATCCACAACACAAAGAAACAAATGGATGGATGGCTAGACGCCATACATATCCAGGATCTGGGAATCCTTGGCAATTCTGGAATTTCTGGTGACCTGCCGACAATTCCGGCAAAATTTGTATTTGCCGAAATTACCAGAAATGCGGGTATATGGCAAGCCCTATGCAACCTTTCCTAAAATCCCATTGATCCAAGCACGAAATTCAGAAAATTGAAAAAGGGCAAAATCTGCAAAACAATTTTTTTGCAACACATGTTCAAACTCCTGAAAATGTGAAATTCCGAAGTTCAAAATTCAAACTTCGAACTTTGGGATGTCAAATCTCGGACTTCAGAATCCCATATTTCGAACTACAGATTTTCAAATTTTGAACTTCGGGATTTCAAATTCCGAACTTCGGGACTTAAATTTGATTCCAGTACAACCCTCAAATTCCAACCTTAACCCCAACCTTAACCCTAACCCTAACCCTAATCCTAACCCTTACCTTAACCCTAACCCTAACATTAAGATTTAACCTCCGAAATTCGGAAGGTACCTATTTGAATTTCAGACTGCGGAATTTTTAACTTCTCAGTAATTACATGTATTTTGAACTTTG
>JAAUYA010004681.1_pt1 | contig 10174 bp, 8 predicted proteins | sample 7278161 | NCBI WGS metagenome assembly JAAUYA01 (sample SAMN14350120, study PRJNA611818) | marine sediment metagenome | isolation source: surface marine sediment (3m) | place: French Polynesia: Moorea | collected 2018-08
CGAACGCGATCGCCAACGTATTTAAAGCTCTCAAACCCGCTTCCTGTCTTCAATTTCGAGCTTATGCCACTTTATGCTTGAATTTTTGCCACTTTATCCTTTAAGTGACAACCAACCAGATAAAAGCGCAGATTATTTACGCGCTTTAAAATTCTTTCTTTGGCAGTACGACTACTGAATTAAAAAAATTAAAGCTCGAAACTGAGAAAAAATTCACGCCTCTAAATATAGCTAAATAATCAAATAACTAAAAACAGTTATAGTTATTGTCAATAAGCCGGTCTCCCCACTTGATGTTTTAGTCAACTTCTCTAGCTCAATCTATTGATATATCTAAGCTAGAGAGAGGTTGTCTCCCCTTCAGTATATTTTGACTCTGAGCAGATGTTATCTTAGATATTGAAGCAATTGTCTCGATCTTTATGAATGCCAACAACCTTATTTTTAATCATCGCGTTGCCAAAAATTTTATTCCCCTACCACCAGGGCAAGTCCCCAATGTCGGTGAGGTAGCACCCAACTTTTCTCTACCAAAAGTTGGTGGTGGAGTGATACAGTTGTCTGATTATCAGGGAAAGCAGCCTGTGGTGTTAGCCTTTACTCGTATCTTTACAGAAAAACTATTTTGTCCCTATTGTTATCCTCACATTAAGCAGTTAAAAGAAGATTATGAAAAAATACGTGAGCTAGGGGCAGAATTACTGATGATTACCAGTACTGACGAACGGCAAAGTCAAGAAATTGTTAACAATCTTGACCTGCCTTATCCCCTTCTCTACGATCCAGATTGCACCACCTTCAGATGCTACCAAATTGGCCAAGCACTCGGAGCACCGTTACCAGCCCAGTTCGTGCTCGACAACCAAGGCTGCATTACTTTTAGACATCTATTTTCATTTATTGATGGTCATGCTTCTACTGAGACTATCTTGGCACAGTTAAAGCAACTGTCTGGATGATGAACAGCTGTACCAGTATCAAATAATCTTACTGACAAATATAAATCTTGAGGGAAAAACTAATGACAACCGTTTTAAATCTTGAACCCATTACCTCTTTAACTAGAGAACAATTTTATCAACTTTGTCTCCGTAATCCTGAATTACAACTAGAAAGAAATCCTCAAGGAGAATTAATCATTATGTCCCCAGTCGGCGGTGAAGGCGGTAACAGAGAAGCTAATTTGATTATTGATATTGGAAACTGGAATCGTCAAACTAAGTTGGGACGGGTTTTTAGCTCATCCACTGTCTTTAGTTTACCATCAGGGGGCGATCGCTCTCCTGATGTAGCATGGGTATCCAAAGAAAAATGGGAAAGTTTAACTCAAGAAGAAAGAGAAAGGTTTCCTCCCATCTGTCCTGATTTTGTGATTGAATTAAGGTCGAAAAGCGACAGATTAAAACCATTACAAGAGAAAATGCAAGAATATTTAGCTTCGGGATTAAGATTAGGATGGTTAATTAATCCTCAACAAAAACAAGTAGAAATTTATCGCCCCAACAAAACAGTAGAAATTGTTAATATGCCTGTTAATTTATCAGGGGAGGATATTTTACCAGAATTAAATATGGCTCTTGATTATTAATTTATTTTTAGGTTTATCTTAGTTTACTTCTCATTAATAAAAAGCCATAATTATCATTATTTCATATAAAATTTACTTTTGAGTTTTTCTTTTAAAATTGCTTTTCTTTTTTCATAAAAAATTTCAAAATTAGAAATTTCAAGGTCTATATTGATAGGAATATAGTTAGTTTCTTTGAAAAGCTCTTGGTTTAAAACATTAGGTAGACCATTTGAATCAGAGCCTTCTATCCATAACTTAAAAGGATTTTTACCCTTACTCTTATTTTCACTTCCCTCCATCAATTGTAAGTTTGGGAGCATATCTTTCTTTTGTTTCCATAACTCAAACTTCTCTTCTGGAACATTATTTTGTTTTAATTTTGTTTTTGTAAACATTGCTGCTGGATGAATATGATCTTGATGAAAACTGACCTGTCCAAATCTTAATTGGGGATATAAAATAGATAAAATCAAAAAAGAATTGGCAGATTTTTTGTAGGATAAAAAATCTTCAATGTCTTCATCAGTAATTCTAAATGACTTGTTAGAAGTAAGTCTTGCCTCTAGAAATTGTGAGAACTCGAACTCTGTTTTTTTCAATTTATAATTATTATTTTCATCTCTAAGAGCATTTCTCAAATTTGTTAAAACAGCATCACCTTGACCACTAAAAATATTTTTTAATAAGGCATGAATAATATAAAGTTGAAATTCCTTTTTAATTTTAGAGTTTACTACTCCGCCCTTCACTATATAATATGCTATTAAAATTATGGCATTTTGAGACGCCAAATTTTCACCATTTATACCTATTTCAACTAATAAGTCAACGGTTTTATCGATCGCATCTCTAATTTTAGTCCATTCTGTTTGAATCTTTTCTACATTTTCTTTTTTAAAACTATTAACTTTGAATATTACTGGACAATCCGTAAGAACAAGGCAACTTCTCATTACGAAATCATTATTAAACTGAAAACCATTACCTTTACGATTAATTTCCGTAATAAACTGCTCGATTTGACTTCTTCCTTCCTCCCATGTTGCAATAATTGTAGAGAAGAGTAAATCAGTCTTGGAAAGTACAGTGCCACCACTATTAACTCGAATAAAAATTTTTAGAATATCATCTAATTCTTTTTCTTCTATTTTGAAATAGTTAATTAATTTTTCATTTATAAGTCTACTATGAAGAATTCTTAGGTTTTTCTTGATTTGACCTCGCTTTTCCCTTAGGCTTTTAATTATAGTCTGGTCTTCAGTATTATCTAAAAGTTCATCATAAAACTCATCAATTGGGGGATCTGCTTGCCAATTAATCACATTTCTAACATCAAGCCAATAATCCCTTTCCGTTTTCTTTCCAGCTTCTTCATTTGTCAAGAATTTGAATGAATAGTTTAATTCTTCGTCTTCTTCCTCTAAAACTTCACTCAATAAGTTTAAATAAAGCTGTCTTGGTGGAAAAGCCCTATTATCATCCCACCTTGAGTGTTTTTTCTTTATAGCATAGCTTCCTTGCAATGCAATATATACAGAACCGAGCCGTTGCTGACCATCAAGTACTCCAATAATTTCATCCCTAATCTCAGGAGTTGGAGCTTTATCATTCAAATATTTATCTCTTTCATGGTAATTTTGAAGAAACTTATAAAATACATAGTCATCAATATTAGTCCTAGAACGCTGGATAAACCAAAAAAGAAAAGTGCCAATCGGGTAGCCTCTCATTATAGAATCAAAGAGCTTTTCTATCTGGTCTGGTTTCCATACAAACTTTCTTTGAATAGCAGGCAAATAAATTTGGTTGTTCCCAATCTTTTCAATGATTTTCTTTATGCTGATTGATTCGTAACTCATTCGTTTGTTGCCTTTAATAATTAGAAAATAGCATTATAGTAGAACTGAACATATTACTTTCAGGCATCTATTTTCATTTATTGATAGTCATGCTTCTTACTGAAACTATCTTGGCATAGTTAGAACAACTTTGTGAGTAATAGTCACTCGAATAGTCATCTAACTGTTTCTGCTTCTCCGAGGGGAGAAAAACGAATTTCAATCCTTCTTCTTTTTGCATCTGGTTGACGTTGAACATTAGCAAACTTTCCTGACGGCAGGAGTAATTGAGCTGCTGAATAGGCTCGGAATTCCAAACCTGGCAATCTCCCCTGCTGTTGAATTTTTTGTAATTGTTTGACAACTTCTAAGGCTCGCATGAGACCTAAATCAGTATTGGAACCTGGTTTTAATTGACTAATTGATTTACTACCCAAGGCCACCTTTTCTAGGTTTTGGTCTAAATTACTCACTCCATTGAAGTTAACTTGACCATCGGTATGGCCAATTATTTCCACTACATAAATACCTCTAGCATTAGTAATTTGCTCAATTCTATCTACTAATTCAGTTTTAATGTAATTTTTCAAAGTTGGTGGTAACTCGGCACTCCCAGAAGTAAATTGATATTCTCCAGAGTTTTCAATCACAACTACTGGCGGTGCCGATTTGAGCTTATTTACTTCTGAATTCAAACCAGATATTTGCACTAGTAAGTTACCTACTTGATTCTGTAAGTCTTCCACCAGAGCATCTTTGGCAGCTAATTTGTTTTCTAAACCGGCAATACTGCGATCGCGACGCTGCAAAATTCTTTGTAAACCTGCTATTTGTCTTTCTAATTCTGCTACTTGGCTTTCAGTTTGATTGAGAGAGGCTTGAGTTTCATCAGCGGTATATTTTAAAAACAAAGATTTGAATAATACCAACAATAAAAACAAGCTTAAGATCATGAAAGCGTTGGACATTAAATCAGTAAAAGAAGGCCAAATATTTAAATCTTCTGTGTTATTACTATATCGATATCTTTTACCCATAATCTAGACAGTCTTTAAACGTTCGACTAACTTGGCTAATTCTACTTTAATTTCTCCTAAACCTGCTTCCTCAATCATAGTTTGATTCTTAGCTGTACCAATCATTTCCGTATATTTCTGATTTAGTTTATTGATTTCCTCTCCTACTGTAACTAATTGTTTGACAGATTTATTGATGGTGTCCAGGGTGGATTCCAGAGATTGTGTTGATTTTTTGAGCACTAGAGAAGACTGAGAAAACTGATTTTGAGCAATGGCCAAATCAGAAGTAGCTGCGGACATTTTTTGGGCAAATTTACTTTCTTCGACTGTATTGGCAGCTTCTTTGAGGCTATGAGCACCTTTTTCAATAGTAGCGGCAGAAACTAAGAGCCCATCATAAAGCTGCTTAGCCATTTGATTAGTCTTTTGGTTTTCAGCTACCAATTGCTGAACGGGAACAGCTATAGATTGCCTCACAGTTTCTTCGATTTGACGAGAAAAACTCTCTAAAAAATTACCCAATTCAGTGGCTAAACTATTAATAGAAGTTTGAACTGCATTCTTCTGGGGCAAGAGGGGCAAATAGATGTTATCTAAATAATCTTCTAGATAGCTAAAAAGATTAGCTTTAGAAATATTCGTATTCCAAACCAAATTGATTACTGTCAAAATTGCACTACAACCAACTGCAATTAGGCTGGTTATAAAGGCAATTCCCATACCCTGTAGAGGTTGGTTCAACTCAGCAACTAGACTTCTGACATCACTAATATCTACTTGGCTGATAGTTTGACTGAGACTAGCTAGATTAATGGTAATGCCTAAAAAAGTACCAAATAAACCGAAAGCTAAGAGAAGATTGGGTAAGAGGCGAGAAAAATAATCTATAGGCTCACAGCCAAGAGATAAACCGATAAAAGAGAAATTTTCTTGACTGTAAACTCCTTCAATAATCGCCGCCGTATTAGTATCCTCTAAATTGGCCTTATTAATCTGTTGTAATCGGCTTTCCAACTGTTGAATCATTCTCAGTTGCTCTCCCTGGCGATCGCCTAAAAGTAGTTGGCGTACTTTTCTCGCTAAAAGGTAAATATGGCGGTAGAGAGCATAGCGGAGAAAAATAGTGAACAGGGTGGGTAAAATCACCATAAAAATGGCAATAAAGCTGATATAGGAGGGTATAAGAGATATGATGTGGTTAAGCATAATCTAAGTTTAGAATTTTTAATGCCGTTAATGTTTCTGTTATACTCTTTTTTATCACTTTGGTATTTCAAACAACATTTATAGACTCCGAAACAAAACTAAATCTTGAGTTATATATCAAGTCTTTGGCATTGGATGATGAATATGAATATATAATCCAACACCGAGAGAAATTGCTTCCTGATTGGGAGACATCTCCTCAGACGATTATCTTTATTTTTTTTCAATGTCAATGCCCATTAGATGGCACTGATTTAGCTCAAGAACAGTTAGAGAAAGATAGACTGTTATCTGAGTTTAATCAATTAGGCTTGAGTTTCTATTCTGCGTGTGCTCATCGAGAAATTGTATCCGAGATTATTTGTCCTAAAGATGGCTTCCCTCGATATTCCAGAAAAGGGCAAAAGATATTTAGCATTCAAAGCATCGTTGTCCGTCATTTACCTTTATTTAAAAAAGAAGATAGTGGATGTGGATTAATACATCCGTCTTGGGGTAGAGCAGTTTATCCTTGTCTGATCATCTCTTTAGCTTCAGAAGAAGAAATGAAGCCTATTATCTGGGAAATAGGCAAACAAAAAAATTGGATTATTCAATAGAAAACACTGATTTCAAAATCTTGTTCTCCATAAATTATGAGATAGAAGACTTCTTGAAGAAGTAAATCAAAAATATGATTGACTTTAATTTTGAGTTTTGCAAGAGGTCTAATTTATAATAGGCGGTTGGATGTACTAAATAAACTTGTTGATGATGCCTTCGCGGCCTATTGGCTATCATAATGACAGTATAAAGGAACGATGATCGATCATATTTCTCAGCTTAAAGAATTAATTTCAGGTTCAGCACTAGAATCTTTTGAATTAGCTGAACTTCCCATCCTCGATACAGAGCATAAAGTTCTGGCTATTAGAGTAAATCATCACGATGCAGTCTCAGCATGGCAAGTGATGAGAGATAAAATAGAAGATACTCAGCGATGGCCTGTTTTGATTGCTTGTTGGGTAAGTCAAACTGGCTCGTGGCTTAAGCAACTCCAGGAAGAAAATCTTTTTGACCGTTTTCCTTTTCAATACGAAGTCCATCGGAAGAATCGAGAAAATCTCAGCCCAGAAATAATTATTAGTGGTGCTCGCCAAATAGAGCTAGAGGCTTCGCTGCATCAATTATCGCAAGACGCTGAAGAGGATTTCAAGGAGTACTTGGCAGATAGCATTTCAGAGACACGAGAGCAGTTTGGTGAAGCTCCTGAGCTAAGTCTTTTAAATCAACTCATTGACTCGGGAGAGCTGCGCTCTGAGTTAGACTTGCAGCGTTGGCTATTTAACTGGGAAATTGAGCATTTCGGAGAAGAGGCAACGGCGAGTATTGATAATAGCTATATTCAGTGGTTTGATCCAGTTAATGAAGCGATCGCTTTGTTATTAATGCCTACTATCAATAGTTGGGAAATTCCTGCTTATATAAGCTGGTATGGTGCCGAATCTTGTAGTAGTGAGCTGGTAGTAGCCCTACTAAAGTACTGGCATGAAAAATATGGTGCTGAATTAGTTGCCCATTATGGGACAATGCTTCAATTGGTTACTCAAACTTTGCCAACTTCACCAAATGAAGCCTTTAGACTGGCATGGGAGCAAAAGGTTATTGCCCCTTGTACGACTTTGTTGCCTGGTATTTCTTTGCGCAACCATGCCCGTGAAATGTTACATTCTCATCAATGGTTCTTACATGAAAGACCGTGAGGGGAATGCAGAATGCAGAATTCAAAAATTCTTACAAGATAGGAAAACGACTAGGGCAAATCACAACAGTAGAGTTTTAAAAATGGCTCTCCGGCTTTAATTAGATTTCGTTCGTAGTTGCGCTTTAGCGCGCAAGCCTTCATTCGTGTCAACTTAACGGTACGTGAGTTCGATGAGAATCATAACCCGTCAGGGAATAAATTCCCTGCCTCATACATTAAGTCGGTTGAAACCGACTAACTGTAAACGGTTTCAGTCCAAAAAACATGGACTTGACATATTAGCCGTAAACTTTATTTTACGGTGGGTTGGGCAACAAGCAATTAACCTTTAAACGCTACCGTCGAACTCACGTTAACGGTGAAACCATTCCCCCGCCTTGCAATAAATTGACAAGGCTAATCATGGGCGTTCATTAAAATGAACTAAATTTTGACATTTTCTAGTTCAATTCATTGAACGTAATCTATTAGCACCGAAATTGATTTCGGTGTGGGCTGTGAAACTTCACCAGTCAACTATTTCTAGCTTAAATTGACACCAGTGGCAAGCATGAGCGCCCCTACAGTTGATCTGTTTTTCGCTATAATTGTCTCAAATAGAAGCAAAAAATGGGTAAATAAATCGGCTATGCCTCAAGATCTGTTGACCGAGATTTATAATGTCTTCAATCCCTTCGATCCGCCTCCTAAGGAAGCCTATGTCGACTGTGAAGAGGTGCGCGGAAATTGGAATGTATTGAGGGAATTGGGACGTAAGATTATTCGCAGTCATAATCCTACTTGTCAACTTTACACAGGACATCGCGGTGTCGGTAAATCCACAGAACTTTTGCGACTGAAAGAATACTTAGAACAGAAGAATTTTTTTGTCGTCTATTTTGCTGCTAATGATGAAGATATCGATATTGCAGATACGGAATACGCAGATATTTTATTAGCTTGTACCAAGCATTTGGTGCAAACTATTAATTTAAAAGATGAAAATCCTCTCAAAGGTTTGTCCAATTGGTTACAGCAAAGGGCTCAGAGTTTCAAGGACCTCCTGTTAACTGAACTGAGTTTTGAAGGATTATCTATAGAGCATCAAGTTTCCCAGTTTGCCAAAATTACCGCTACCCTGAAATCACAACCGGATAATCGTCGAGAAATTCGCGATCGCATTAACGCCAACGCCCCTTCCTTATTGGAAGCCCTAAATCAATTTATTGAGGCAGCTAAAAAATCCTTACCCGAAAATTGCCAAGATTTAGTGCTAATTATTGACAATTTAGACCGGATTGTGGAAAAACAAAAGGGCGAAAATCAGCCGAGTAACTATGATGAAATTTTTATCAAACGTCACGAACAAATGCGAGGGCTAAAATGTCATGTAATTTATACTGTACCCATCGCTATGGTCTATTCGGAGCGTTGTACTCAATTACAAAATAATTTTAATGAAACTAATGTGTTACCGATGATTATGATACGCAATCGGGATAATCAAGCCAATCAGGGAGGGTTGAAAAAATTTCGGGAAATTATTGCCAAACGGATTGCTCAATTCAAACTGGATGAGGATACTACCATCGGACAAAATCTTGCTCAAAATTTAGAGACAAAGATTTTTGATTCTCCACAAACCTTAGAGGCAATTTGTTTGATGAGTGGGGGTCATGTGCGGCTATTAATGCAAATGATGCAAAAAGCTCTAGACTGGACGGATAATTTGCCCATTTCCCGACGTTCGGTACGCAGAGCTATTGAAGAAGCCAAGGATTATTACCGTAATACGATTTTTGAGCATCAATGGGAACTTTTGCGCCAAGTTGCAGATTCTAAGGAAGTTCCCAATGAAGAAAATCACCAGGAATATCCCCGTTTGTTAGCTAGTCGCTGCATTCTCGAATATCGCTATTATGATGAAGATGACGAGTTAAAGCGTTGGTATGACGTTCATCCCCTAGTTAAAGATCTAGACAAGTTCAACCCCTAAGCCATGACTAAAACCCTAGCAGAAGAAGAGCTGCAAGTTACTACTGAAGAAAAATATCAAGCTTTGCTCAGATCCCTACAACGACGTAAAGGATTTGGGATTATCTTTGTTAAGTGTTCCCCTATAGGGGGTCAAAAACTAATCGAAAAAGTACCAGCAGATTTACCCCGAAAACAGTCCGGTGTTTTAGAACTAGATGCACCAATTACTAATCTAATTGAGCGTGTTGAAGCATTACCAGATCTTGAACAACTAAATATTTTATTTATCGTCGGTTTAGAAAAGTCCTTGGTCGAATACATTCGCCCCGGATACGGTGGAGTGGGAGATTACTATAAACTCGATACCGTTCCCCCAATTCTCAATCATTTAAACTGGCAACGGGAAAATTTTCGAGACCGCTTTCGCCACCTCTGTTTTGTCTTTCTTTTACCTCCTTTTGCTCTCAAATACATTCTCCATCGTGCCCCTGACTTTGCCGATTGGCGATCGGGTATGGTTGATGTTCCCACAGATCGTCAACTTATCGCCCAAGAAACCCTTCGTTTACAGATTGATGGAAGTTTTGATAAATATCGCCAGTGGACACCACAACAACGCCTCGAAAGAATTGCAGAAATTCAAACCTATCTTGCCGAAAATACCGATCTTGAAAGATCTGCTGACCTTTGGTTGGAGCAGGGTAATATCTTGTTTTTTAATGAGGAATATCAAGAGGCGATCGCCTCCTACGACCGCGTTTTGGAGATTAAACCCGATGATGTTGATGCTTGGTGCAACCGAGGGATTGCCCTGGACGATTTGGGCCGGTATGAAGAAGCG
>JAAUYA010419113.1_pt1 | contig 10167 bp, 4 predicted proteins | sample 7278161 | NCBI WGS metagenome assembly JAAUYA01 (sample SAMN14350120, study PRJNA611818) | marine sediment metagenome | isolation source: surface marine sediment (3m) | place: French Polynesia: Moorea | collected 2018-08
AAACCCAGCCCCCTACCCATATGGCCCCCGCCCCCCCACCAACATCACCCACCCTGGCCCGCGGGGGGGCCATCTGCTGCTGTGGTATTCTAAGCTTATTCCTAGTTTGCCTCACACACTCTGAATCATAGCTCCAGTGCAGGATCGGGAACGGGGACAGCTAGTGCATCGGGAGGTGCGATTGGAGGTCCGAATACCCTCGGTGAGTAGGATCATATTTTATATACATTGTTAAAACCACATTTTGATCCAAGTACTTTTATCTACTTGATGGAACGTTTAAACAAAATATCTAATTGCTTGAACGCAAAAATTTTGCTCCAAAGCAGATTTTTGCGTTGCTGTCAGTGGTTGCAAACTATTTGAACGATGCAAGTAGATATATCTATTTGATGGAAAGTGATGTTTTTTTTTAGTGTAGGGAAGGGGGGTCTTCTTCAGCAGCAGTATTTTAAGCTAATTCTTAGTTTGCTCCAAACACTGCATCATAGCTCGAGTTACATTACAATTCATTATACATGGTTAGGACAAATTCAAAATTCTTTATCAGAGGAGTAGACATTACAGACTAATCAAAAGTTACTCAACCTTCCACTTGGAAGTGGAAGGATGAGTAACTTTTGATTAGTCTGTAATTGTTAGGACAAGGTTCCATTGCAGAGCTGTACCGTTAAATTATTCTTATGGTATTGGGTCGGTTGTTCTCTCCAAAGGGTTCTATGTTAGGTTTTGTAGATCTATTGATATTTCAACTACAGTTTGGTTCATTTTACCCAGCATAGACCATTGTGTCCTTCTTGTAAGAAAGATTGAGAAAAAGGGGAACTGTTTTCTTCAAGGTGACTCTTACAGCAGCTTTTTGTATGGAATAACCTAGATGGCTGTCACTGTTACGTACAACACGGAAAGTTTGAAAAATTTGCAGCCCAGGAAAACAATAAAAATTTGGCTTTGTTAGTCATGGAATCTTTAAAATAATTTGAAGTTTTAGAAAGATTTTAGCATGAAGTGCACACTTAGTACTTCATCCAAAGATGATATTGAAAAATGAACTATTTTAGCAGTATTATAAATTGTGAGTCATTTTTGTTTGGCCTTGATTGTGGAAAAGTGGAGGTACGATGAGATATGGTTCTGGTAAACATTTCATTTTGGAAAAGAGCGATTAGTTTTGGTCTGATCCAGTGTTTGCTTTCCTCGCTTCTCATTCTCATGATTTTATATCAGGGATTCAATATCGTTCTGGGGCAGTCCTTATGAAAAATATATATCAGACTGGTAATAGTCATTTTTGCTTGAAAGTTTATCAAGGTCATGGGTCATGGGTCCACGAATGGACAGACAGACAGACGGATACTACCAAGTGCATTATCTCCCTGCTTTTCTAAAGGCACAAAAAGTCCAAATTACATTTGGACCTGGGGCAGAGGGAAAATACCATTAAAATACGGAATGCCCAGCATGAAATGTGTCTTTTAATGCTAAGGTCACTTCAATTTGATTTGTTGTTGCGACTGACAAAATAGAATAACAAACAAGACCAATTTTAAAAGAGGAACAGTGCATTAATTTTTGAACAGACGAACCTATCCCAGACTTGATTATATTTCATCAGTAGTCAATGACAGAAACAGGTAGAAAAAGTGGTTACCTTTTTGGGAAAAGGTACCAAGTGACATTTTGAAAAAAAAAAAACATATTAGGAAATTCTGAAAATTAAATTAGTGTGTGTAAAAATCTCTTCAAGAAAGATAGGGAGCTACATTTCCTTTAGGCTGATGATCTGTACTTTCATTCAATATAACCCCAAGAAAACCAAGAAAGGTTTTGAGTTACATTCTTATAGTGGATGTAATTTGGCACTTTTCCGCTCTAAGGTATTCGACTAGGGTTAGTTTGACCAACGTGATAAAGTTAAATAATCATATTAATTAGCACCTATGTTACAGCTGCCTTCATGAGATGGTAAACTTATTGGAAAAAATTGAAAAATATCAGACTCATTTTTCAAGTTAATTATCTGATCTTGATTTTCAATTTGCATCATAGTTTGCATAATTAATTAGCACTGATTAACACTGAAGAATACAATTTTTGTTAAGAATCATTAAAAAACAACATACAGTTTAAAATTCTTAGTCATTGTATTTTTGACTTCTGTTCTGTTTTGATTGCTCATCTCAGTTTTAACATTTCATATTTTGTCATTTGTTATTTTTGATTTCAATACTTTTTCTTATTTTGTTCTGTTCATATATTACTGGATGTTATTGAAGATGAATCAACATTGAGATAGTATAGTATTAGCCCTGGCATTTTACTCAGTTGTTATATGCCTGAATTATTAATACTGTCTGGAAGACTTCTGAACTAAACCTGCTGGATTGGAAATTTATCACAGATCAAAACTTCTGTCATGGAAAAGAAAGAAAAATCTCGGAAGAAATCAAAACCTGGACTTTTAAAGAAATTGAGTGTTGGTAGAAAGAAAAGTGATACAAAAGTGAGCCCATCTCAGAGTGAGACTCCGACTCAGAAAGAGGCTGTTACCGTAGAAACTGAATCTCCTTCCTTAGCAACCAAGCCTTCTTCCATAGCAACTGGATCTGCATCGACAACAAGTGGAGCTGTTACCATGGGAGCAATGTGTCCTAAAATGGAGACCCCATCAGCGGCACCTAGTGGTTGTCTGGAAGGGCAGGGTGATGGATTATCGGGCAACATGGATATACAGCACCAGACCCCGATTCAAAGCAGTTTGCCAATGGCAACAGGTGAAGTGTTAGCAACCGTTGCCGGGATTATGGGCAGCCTTTCTCCAGAGCTGTCTGTCAAAAGTAAGGCTTGTGAATCTGGTGAAGACTCAGGAGTATTGGACAATCTGGAAATGCAGCGACTCTCTCCAGAAATGTCTGTTAAAAACAAAGGCCATGAATCTGGAGAAGCATCAGGTTCAGAAGTGTCCCCTGCACTAAGAGTGAGGAAAATTTCACCTTCTGGCCCCCTACCACCAATCGGAATACAACTTCAGACCACATCCCCCTCCCGACCCTCAACTCCAATGTCACCGTTGGAAACACCCTCATCACCGTTGGTAACCACACTCCCGTTGTCAAGGGCGATGTCCCCCTCGGTAACAATGGTTGATATAGAAAAGCGACTTTCCCCAATGAGTCAGAAACGCAGATCATTTAAGGCAGACCCTGCTTTTAAAAGGAAACGGATTTCTTCAGCGCAGGAGCCTCTTCCTCCAATAGGAGTGCCTGAAGCTCTGTTACCAAGGGAGATGACCCCGCCCCCGCCTAGCCCTGCTTCTCCACCTGTTGGCGAGTCTGTTACTATGACAACGAGTGATTCGTTGACAACAGGGAACACCTTGCCAACGGGCAGTCCCTTGACAACATGGAATACATTGTCAACTGGAGACCCGTTAGCAACCGTAACTAGGGGACAACTGAGTTACTCACAGATTGAACAAGCCGTTGCCATTGTGAGCTCTGACACAGATGGGAGCATTTCCGGCAATTCCCCTTCCCCCAGCCCTCAAGTACGGCGTAAATATTCCGTCTACCAGGCCCCTAAATATCCGATTCAACAAGTGGAGCAGACACTGTCGAGTCGCACCCGACCGGCAACCCCACCCTTATTACACGTGCCCAGTAACAGCCCAGTGTTACCACGACGACCGTCTGCTGCACAACGTAAGAAAAGTGTTACCGTGGATACCCCTTCATTAGGGACGTGTATGCAGATTGTACCGTATATTAGTCCCAAATATATCGCTATGCAACGAGGGCTGGCCAGACAGAATAGTAGGGAGATGGGAACTAAAGCTAATAATGGGTCCAGCCGGACTCCGACCCCTACTGGTTCCAGAAACAATAAGCCCTCTGGTGGTAGAAGTGATTCTAGGAGCAATACCCCATCTGGGGATAGAAATATGCCTGATTCTGCAAGCAAGCTACCTGCTGATGCCCAGGCAAAATATGACTCGGATGCGAATATGCCATCTAGTGGCCACATAACATATGATCAACTACTGTCCCCTGGTGGCAGAATCCGATACGACTCAGACAGTTCCTCATCAGCAAGTTCAGTCACCTCTGTAGCGTCCCAGAATGTAGATTCTGATTGGGATTCAGACAGGGAACATTGTTTACAGATCGTACCCTACAGTAACACTGGGAGGCTGCAGCTAGTTCCGTACAGAGGGAGATCGACGCCACCTCTTAGTGATGAGTCTCAATATGAGTCACAGAATCAAGTGGAGGCACTGCAAAAACAGTATGAAGCACAACAAGGGGAGTCAAGAGCACAGGGTCAGCAGACAAGTATGCAAATGGTACCCTATTCTGGGTATGGCCAAGTTGCAGGTTACACCCCCACCGGGCAGCCTGCAGGGTACACTTCCAGTGGCCCGGTTGAAGCATATACCCCAAGAATGGAGGGCGAAACACCTGTGTATAGAATACCAGGGGACCGACAAGCCATCATATCACATATTAGTGAACCCAAGCAACAACAACATCAATTGGTTCCCTACAAGCGATCCAAGTTTGAAAAACGCTTCCCGAATTTGTCCTCAATTTATGGGATCAGTAAAAATCGGCAAGAATGTAGGCAAGTTTCTAGGAATGTTAAAGCACTTAAAGCAATTGAATATCATCAAGGTCAGGGTCAGGGTCAGGGTCAAGGTCAAGGTCGCGCTATTGAATATCACCAGACTCAAGGTCAAAGTCAAGGTCAAGTTGGTACTCCAGCTATTGAGTACCATCCGCTTGGAGGTCAAGTTCAAGGTCAAGTTCAAGGTCGTGGAATTGAGTACCACCCACTGCAGGGTCAACAGACAGAGGGAGAAACTACAGAAAAACAGCAACTAGTACCATATCAGGGCAATATTCAGATTGTGCCATACCCTAGTGTAGACCACACAATCACACCCCGCAGGGAAAGCCTGGAGGTGCATATCGGAACCCCAAAAAGAAGACGAAGTAGTATCCTTAAACCACCTGGACTGATAAGTCCTAGAGATGGTTGTGGTACACCTGTTAGGAGAGTTAGCTTTGAAGATCAAGGAGGCATGGTGCGGAAGAAAAGTGTGGAACGTCAGCCACAGCTTGATATTATTGCCGCACAGAGTGTTGGCATGGCAACCACAGGCTCACAGGTCACCATGGCAACTGTTACCGAGGTCAACTCTCCTGAAGTTCTCCATGGGAGTATTGGAATTCAAAAAGAGGCTGGACTACATGACATGTACAGTAGCCAGTCAGGAGCTAGCAATCCATCACATGACCTACAGGTGGCGCTATTTAATCCCCCTAGATGGCGTGGTGAGGCGATAAGACTTGGAAGCAGTGATAGCAGTCCAGGTTGTATAGAAACATACACAACTGACCACCAACATGCTGAATTGATGGCTTCATCTGTAGAGGTCAGTGGAGATGCCCAGAACGAGACTATAGAGATTCAGAATGAGGCTGACCAATCAGGTGCTGCTGCTGGATCACATGACCTGCTTTCTAGCGAATCAGGAGCCAGTATCCAGAATGAGGCTTACCAATCAGGCGCTGCTGCTGGATCACATGACCAGCTCTCTAGCGAATCAGGAGCCAGTACCCCATCACATGAGCTTCAGGTGGCATTGTTTAATCCTCTCCTAGCATCATTATGGAGCAGTGACTCAGGGGAAGGCCGGGCTTGGAGATCCGAACCGGTGTCTAGGCAAGCGAGTTGTGAAGTGGACAGAGTTCGGCAGAGTTCCACCTCCAGCCTCACGCTGGGGTATGAGAGTGAGGGAATTCCCTATCAGAGAGAGGGAATCCCTCAGCAGAGAGAGGGATTCTCCCAGCAGAGAGAGGGAATTCCCCCTACACAGCCACGTGGAGCCTGGAGGTCCCAGCCCGTGTCGCGGCAAGCGAGCTGTGCCAGTGGTTCCAGTGCTAGCATCAGCCAGCTGATGGCGGAGGAAGATGAACGACAAAGATTAATAGATAATGCTGCAAAGGCGATTATGTCACGCGCATACGCTGCAGAATTGGGCCGTAGGCCCCGGACTCGACGACTCAGCCCATACAGCTCAGGCGACAGCAGTCCGTTAGTTTCACGGGAGCATAGAGGCCGGGCGAGAGCGAGAGTACCAAGGAGAGTGTTGAGTTCAGAATCTGGACAAGAATTTGAGAAGCCGATTGGTTTAAAAAGTCGCGCTGGAGTCCTTAGACAGGAAGCGTTGAGTTCCGGGGATTCCTCACCATTTTGTAGTGGGGAATATACTGGTTCCCGGTCCCTTTCTGGGGAATTCCCGCCATTTTCAACTGGTGCCCAGTCTGGAGACTACATCGTGATTACAAGCCCCCAGGTTGCTAGGCGACAGATGAAATCTAATGACGATTGGAAAAGCTTACAGCGTAAAGTGATGATGTCATCGTTAGGGGCTTCCCCAGCTGATTCTGGGGAATTCCCTGCTGATTGGAAGAGTCTACAGCGTAAAGTGATGATGTCATCATTAGGGAGTTCCCTCTCAGATTCCCAGGATTTCCCCTTAGGTTCCGGGGATTACCTTCAGTATTCAACTAGTACTCGCTGTTCTAGCACTTCAAGTGAATCTGACCCAGAAAAAATCCGGTCACCAAAAATCCACCATAGCCGGTCATCCAGCAGAGGCCGCGGGTCACCAACGGAATCACCATTAGGAAGGTCACCGACAGGAAGAGGGTCACCGAAGGATATAGAATTTTCAAGGTTATCCCCAAGGGCATCCCCGAAAGGTTGGGAAAGCCCTAGAAATAGATCACCGTTGGATTCCCCTCGACCTAGAAGATCTCCAAGAAATAGGTCCCCGATAGAATCCCCCAAATTACCCCGTTTTTCGGATGTATTTGAGCAACTCCCAGCTCGGATCCGAAAAAACAGTCCCGCCCTAGAAGCAGTCCGACAAGCCCTCCTCCGACGCAGATTCTTCATCCGCGGCCGGCAACTTGTGGCACAAATTTTCCGAAAAACACGCTCCCAATCCACGGCCAGCCGCACAGAATGGTCCGACCCACGTGCCCTGGAGCGTCAACTTCACCTTAAAAACCTGATGCAAAAGAGGACAGTCTCAGTTTCCAGCTCTTACATGGATACCCCTCCATACACCGAATTTAAAAACCATCCGCTCAGTATGAAGAGGATTCTAGGATTTTCCAGTTCATCAAGTGGTTCAGATTCAAGTTCTAGTATCTCTAGTCCTCACCTTCCTTATAGTAAGTTCTAATTTGTTTTATTTCATTTTATTATATTTCCTTTCGTTCTTACTTTCCTGTTCTCTCTATATCTTTCATCTTTCTCTCTATTTCCCATCTTTCAATTTTCTTTCTTTCTCTCTTTGTTTCTTCCTTTCTTTCAAGCTCTAGCAGTGGGTCAGATTCTTCATCAAGTATTAGTAGTCCACACCTTCCTTATAGTAAGTTCTAGTTTGTTTTATTGTTCTTTTTTTTTTAATTTTCTTTCTTTTTTTTCTTTCTTTCCCTTTATATCTTCCATCTTTCTTTCAGTTTTCTTTCTTTCTTTTTCTCTTTCTTTTTTTCTCTCTTTCTTTCTTTCTTTCTTTCAAGTTCTTCCAGCGGAAGTGATTCAAGTTCTAGTATTAGTAGTCCTCATCTACCTTATAGTAAGTTCTAGTTTGTTTCATTTCATTATGTTATATTTTCTTTTGGGTTTTCTTTCTTTTTGTCTCTGTATTTTCCATCTTTCAATGTTCTTTGTTTTTCTCTTTCGTTATTTTCTTTTTCTTTCATTCTTTTCTTCTTTCTTTCTTTCTTTCTTTCTTCCTTCCTTTCTTTGTTCTTTTCATTTGTTCTTTCTTTCTTTTTCTCTCTATATTTTCCATTTTTCAATTTCCTTTCTTTCTTTTTATGTTTCTCTTTCTTTTCATTCATCCTTTCATTCATTCTTTCTTTTTTCACTCAATTACAAAATGAGCATGTACCATTTGATGGAGCTGTTTGTCCCCCTTCACCAACTTGATCAGAACAATCAATTTCTCCATCACATTCTCTTAGCAGAACAGCTTCTGAAAGAAGCTTCTCAAAACCTTCAGATTTCCAAAGCTGTCTATAATTTAGGAATTTAACATTTATTATTGGAGATTGAAGGTGGGGGTGGGTCTACAAAAAATTAAGTCTGTGGAGTCTGTGGAAAAAAAACTCCCTGAGGGGGGTTTAGGAAAAATATTTACATCTGCAAAATCTTTGATTATTAACAAGTGACAATGTTGATTTTGGGGTATGAAAACTTTTGTACTGTTTCAGGGGGTCCATGAAAATTTTGCGCTCGGGAATCAAGGTTGTACGAACAAAATTCAAGTCTTGCACAATGTTGACCCTGTCCCCCTTCCAATAATAAATGTCAAGTCCCTGTTGTAAGAGGATTCTTCTGCAGTCAATGATCTTATACAACAATCAGGCAAATGACTAAATTGACTTGAGTAGGGATTGAGTAATCAAATTATGTATTGCATCAATTTTATAGAATCAATGGAATTTATTTTAGTGGTAAATATTCATTGACAGAAATCTGGAGGTCATAGACAGAGAGGGGGGGGGAAGTAGTCAATGAAGATGAAAATGTGGTAGAATTGATGCAAACATGAATTGATTTCTCAATGGAAATGTTTCAGTTATAGCAACTGTATTGTAGGGACCTGTAATTCCGTCCTTTTTCAGTGTTTGAGGGTATAAATTCGGCCGTTTGTCTGTCTGTCTTTCGGTGAACAGATGAACTACTTAACCACAGACTCAGAATTCAGTGTGTTGACTGACATTGATATTTCAGACAGGTTTGAATGTCAAGGTCATTGGGCAAAGATCTTGGTCACCAGGTTGGAAAAGGTGATTTCTAGAGTTTTACCAGTACATGACATCACGCTGTGACATCACATCGTGACGGCATATGACACTGTCCGTGTCATGCCTTGATTAGGCCTAGACATGCCCAGGGATTTTCATTTGAGATTGTTTTTGAAAACATTATCAATTAGTCATGTAACATGTAACATTTGATGAGTCATCGCAGAGATATCTCTTTTTAATTAATTGATCTGTCATTTATAAATGATGCTGTTATGCATGCAGCTAAGCAACAAAACCTTGCTTTGGAGCCAATAACCCCAAAAGGGAGATTTTTAGAGTCAATTTGTTCAAATCTAATAAATTCCAGGTTATACTTTGGATTTAAAGCTCCTGTTGAATGTTTCTGCCTGTACATGTGTAGCTGCTTTGTGGACAGTATGCCATTTTGCTAGAACCTTTACACCTCGGGCTAGCAGAAATTCCTGCACCCGATGGGTCCCAGGGAGTGATGTCATCAGGCCATGAGAGAAATAAGTGAGAAAACATCTCCACAAAAATGATAAATCGTGGGACCCATCCTGCACAAAGCTATTGTTTAGAGGGGGAATCCCTCATTTGATGCATCACTTCCTGGGACCCACCGGGTGCAGGAATTTCTGCTAACCCAGGGTGTTTAGCCTATACTCTCATTTCCCTTCCGGTTGGCACATGTCTGCTTCTTTAAGGATTAACATTGCACACAGACTCTGTCCCCTGAAAGTGTCGAAAGGGAGATCGAATGTATGACCATCTCATGCTGGGAATTTAAATCTCTAGCCCAGACCTCCCTAGGTCTGAATGGGCTGTGGCTGGCACATGTCTGGCTGTCTGAAGGTTAACACGGCATTTGCATGATGATGATGACGTACATCTGCATGTTTTCACAACTTCAAAAAAGATTGGATTGAATCCCTGGCACTGCAATATGTGCACTCTCATAAATAACTGTTCAATTAGCCTTTCAGTATACATTTGCAAGAGTTTCCTGTCATACATCATACATGTACTCTACCGAAAAAATAATGAAAGAATGTAGAGGATATAATCTTGAACGCCATGCGTAGCAAAACATACATAGAAACAACACTGAGAAAAAAAGAGAGCCAAAATGGCTCTCTCGGAGAGTAATTTTATTGAGCCCACCTGTGCAACTTGCACGGTGGGCTCTTATGCATCACTTTCGTCAGTCTGTCTGTCTGTCTGTACTCTGTACTCTGGACTGGACCAAAAATGGGAGAAAATAATTCATATCTCCAAAAGTATAATAGCTAGCAACATGAAACTTGGCCACAATATG